>Ga0265320_10000168_pt1 | contig 55057 bp, 28 predicted proteins | sample 4827metaG_FD_202087 | JGI IMG/M metagenome (GOLD analysis project Ga0265320, IMG submission 202087) | Rhizosphere microbial communities from Carex aquatilis grown in University of Washington, Seatle, WA, United States - 4-8-27 metaG | ecosystem: Host-associated > Plants > Roots > Rhizosphere >...
TCACTGCGGCTGGCTGGAGTGCCTGGGGCGGCCGCGAAAACACCTGCCGGGCCGCCGAATACGACAGTAAAACACCCTCCGGCGCAACCATCAGCCTGTCGGCTCGTTCCTCGTGGGTCGTGCGGTTGACGTCATCGCAGGCGGCGACCTATTCCCGGGGCAGCGTTCTTGGCGGCTGGACGCCACCGCTATAGGATGTGAAGACTTGCGGATAAACATTGAAAAATCTGCGGACGTTTCAAAAGGACTTGCCAGACGCAGAGATTCAGATTCAAAGTCTTTGCCATGCGAAAAAAATCCCCTCGAGTGCTGCTGGTGCTGGGATGGTATGATTATCGGCTGCATTGTGGGATTGAAAAATTTGCCCAGGAGCGCAGCTGGCATCTTTCCGAAGATTTGGCGCGCGAAAAGGTCATTCCGTGGGGGTGGGAAGGCGATGGCATTCTTACCTGGCTGGGGGCGGGTGATGATTTGGCAGATTTTGTAGTAAAAACCAAAAAACCCACGGTGGATTTCAGTTTCCGGAGACCGCTGTTAAAATTCGCCCGTGTGCTGGAAGATACCACGGAAACGGCCCAGTTGGTCGCCGATCATTTTCTTTCGCGGGGCTTCTGCCGTTTTCTTTTTTATAGCGATACTCATAACTGGGTTTATAACGAACGCGGAGCAGCCTTCGTAAAATTTTTGGAATCAGCCGGGCGCAACGCCAAATGGTTGCGCTGGCACGAATCTTCGGCCTATCGCACGGATCGCAAGGCCTGGAAACGCAAACGGGAATGGCTGGCCGGCGAATTAAAATCCGCCACCAAACCTGTCGGCATCTTCGCTGCCAGCGATGGACTGGCGTTGGAATTGCTCGAAACCTGTGAGAACACGGGGATTGCCGTTCCCGAGGAGGTCGCCATTGTCGGCGCCGGCAATTCCCTCCTGGCCGTGGACGCCATGCATACGCCGATTTCAAGTGTGGACGTCAACATGGAAATGGTCGGGTATCGTGGCGCTCAATTGCTGGATGAATTGATGCGCCGCAATTCAACGCCGCAACAAACTGTGCGGGTGCATCCATTTCGATTGATTGTCCGCAAAAGCAGCGATCTGGTCGCGGTCAATCATCCCGGCGTGGCGCGCAGTTTGCGGTTCATGTGGGAACATTGCCACGAACCCATCGGGGTGAACGATCTGGCCAAAGCGGCTTCCATGTCGGTCCGTAATTTTCACCAGGCATTTGTTGACAACTTGGGGCGCTCGCCGGGAAACGAATTGCACCGCATTCGCATTGAACGCGCGAAACGGTTCCTTTCGGATTCCGGCGAAAAAATGGATGTGATTGCTGAAATGTGCGGCTATGAAAGCGGCAATAGTTTTTGGGTCGCCTTCAAACGTTCGACCGGCATGTCGCCCAAGGAATATCAGAAGCAAGAGGGCAAAGCCTGATGCCATTCCGTCAATGGTTTGACAGGAATTTCAGTGTTTTTCGCCGAAACTCGGTAAGCAGTTGCATGTCAATTTGACTATTTTTCATGCCAGTTGTGAAAGATTTCAAAAACAATCGGCTGGTTCCGCCAACCGCCGGGGATAAAAGGTCCACGATCGTCTCTCCCGGCAATTTGTGGATATATGGCTGGACGCATTATGGGATGACGGGTCAAACCAGAGCCAGAATGAATAAACTGACCCGGGAAATTCAAATTAAAGAGCAAAACCAATGGATGAAATATCGCTCCGGCTGTGACCGGTTTTTTACCTCCGCCAGGCATTTGATAACTATCACTTCTTTTGCGTTGGCGCCGCGGCGCAAGAAACGAACTTCTACTTCCGCCCAGCTTGCAGAAAATTCACAGTTTTTCGCCTAAACTCGGTAGGTTAATTTTTGCGGCCCATGCTAAATTTTTTCATCTCATTTGATGAAAGCTATAACTTGTTGTTTTCTCCGGGGCCAGGATTCTTCTCTTTGTTCCGGCAAGGCACGAGCCCGGCGGCAATTAGGTTTCACTCTGATTGAGCTCCTGGTGGTCATTGCGATTATCGCCATCCTGGCCGCCTTGCTCTTACCGGCACTGGCCAAGGCAAAACTAAGGGCGCAAGCCATTCAATGTGTCAGCAATCAGAAGCAGTTACAGGCCGGGTGGTATATGTATCAAGCTGATAACAACGATGTGCTTCCCCTGAATCTCGACCATGGTACTGCGCACGGTTTTGACATGGGAAAGCCGCCAGCTGAAGGCAATACGGCTGGTATCAGCGCTCCGTGGCCTGATTGGGTTGCCGGAGAGATGCACTATGGCAGCAGTAATCCGGACAACGTCAACACGGAGTTCTTAGTTGGATCGGCATATCAAAGCTATGGTTCGATTGGGGGTTATGCAAAAAACGCCGGCGTGTATCATTGCCCGGGCGACCTGTATGAAGATCCCAAACTTGGCCCTCGTGTCCGTTCAATCAGCATGAATTCGTTTGTGGGAGTCATCGCCGTTCCACCCGGCGACGCCGTCAACGGCGCCAGCGAGAAACAACTGGCAGGGCCCTATAAGACTTTCAGCAAACTGTCCGATTACAGAAGTTTTTCTCCCTCGGACGGAATTGTTTTTCTGGATGAGCGCGCTGACAGTATCAACGATGGCTTTTTCCAGGTGGATGCTTCTGCCCTGACCGGGCTGGGTACTTATCGAGACTTGCCGGCGATTAACCATAATAAAGCCAGCGCATTCTCTTATGCCGACGGACATGCTGATACTCACAAATGGGTGGATGTCTTTCTTATCGCGGTTCCCAGTGGCCCCTCTTATCCCGGCAAAGCAGATCCACCCTGGTTTGCCGGCCACTGCACAGCAAAAAAATAACCATCATTTCCGACTAAAACGCATTTGACTCAATATCTGAATCCCTCGAACCAATCAGCTAATTAAGACCTCAGGCTTAGTGAAAGAATGATCAATCCTTCCTCCAATAATCATATGAAAACCAACCCAAACTTCATCAGAACAATCGTCCTTTCTCTTTTCGCTGCTGGCGCCGGGCTTTTACTGTCAGCTGACACGGCAAAATGCCAGACCGGCAGCTGGACGAGTACCGCGACCGGCAACTGGAGCGACTCGACAAAATGGCTGGGCGGCATTGTCGCCGATGGCGTGGGCAGCACGGCCTATTTCACCAATGACATAACGGCCGACGTGACGGTGCATCTGGACTCGGCCCGGACCAATGGCAGCCTGGTGTTTGGCGATGGAGATGCCAGTACGCCAGCAAACTGGTTCCTGGATAACAACGGAACGGCCGGCAACATCCTGACTTTGTCCGGACCGACACCCGCGATTACGGTCAATGCCCTGGGAGCGGCCAATCTGGTCAACATCGGTGCCGTTATCAGCGGCAGCAACCTGACGGAAAGCGGTCCGGGTTTGTTGGTTCCCAGCGGGGCCAATACCTTCACCAATATGATAATTAATGGAGGCCGGGTGGTTTGGAACACCGCCAACGGCAACGGTTCACTGGGGGCGTCAACGACCAACAATATCATCACGCTGACGAATGGCGCGACCATCATCCGCAGCAATACGGCGAACAACCTTCAGTTCACGGTCAATGTGAAGGGAACAGACACGATCGACTGCTCAAGCGCAGCTGCAAACGCCGGCAATTTGAACGGCCTTTTTATCGGTGATGGAACCATGAACATCGTGCTGGGTGTGCCTGGGGTGAATACGAACACGCTGACAACGGGTGGAAATATTGTCTGGAACTCCAACATCTGGGCCAATTTCAGCGGGACGGTCGTCTTGAACGGCGGTGGCAACCTGCGCTTTGACATTAACAATGCCAATACCTTCACCTTTGGCAGCAAGCTGGCGACATTCGATTTGGGGACGACGAATAACACCATGAATGAACGGGCGGCCACCAGTATCGCGCAACATACCACCTTCCTCGGCGCGCTCAAAGGCGGATCTGCCACCGTGGTCTCATGCAATGGCAAGGCAGGAGATACAAACACGTTTCAGGTGGGAGACAATAATTTGAGCACCACTTTTAGCGGAACCATCAAGAATCCCAATGCCACGCCCAACCCGTGGACCGCTTTGACCAAGAGCGGCACCGGCACGCTGACATTGGACGGTACAAACCTCTACAGTGGAATCACTCTGGTTCAAGGTGGCAAACTGGCCTTGAGCGCCGCGGGTTCGATCAGCAATACGCCGGCGATTGTTGTTTTGAGCAATGCGCTGTTTGATGTCTCGGCCTATGGCACATGGACGGCGGTTGCCAATCAAATATTGGCGGGCAACGGCACACTGATCGGCAATATCGCAATGGGAACCGGAATCTTAAGCCCCGGTTTGGGCAACACAATCGGCCGGCTTACTTTCGCCAACGACCTGGCTTTGCAGGGGAATATCGTGAACATGAAAATCGGCAACGGTACAAACGATTCTGTCGCCGTGGGCGGCAACCTCAACTTGAGCGGGACCACCACCATCAATGTCACCCCGCCGGCGGGCTTCTCCCTGATACCCAACAGCACCAATGTGCTTTTTTCCTGGGGTGGCGCTCTAAGCGGCGATTTGAACAACCTGCAGCTTTCCTATCCGGCGCAATCGGCCAGCGCAGTCATTAATTTGATAACCAATATGGTGGCCAAGCAGATCAGCCTGATTGTCGTGAGCAACAAAGGCAATCAAGTCGTGTGGAAAGGTAACATTGCAAACAATGTCTGGGACCGTTCAACGGCTAACTGGCTGAATGGAGCTTCAACGGTCGTCTTCACCAATCTGGATGATGTTGCCTTCAACGACAGCGGTGTTGCCAGTGTGCCGGTCAATGTGGGGGATGTGGTTACCCCGGCCTCCATCGTCATCAGCAACAATAGCAGTGCTTACACTTTCAACGGCGGCGGTCAGATCGCCGGCGTTACCACTTTGGTCAAGAACGGCACGAATTCATTGACCGTGCTCGAGGATAACAGTTTCTCCGGCACGGTCTCGGTCAATGCCGGGAGCATCGTGATCGGCAATGGTCCGGGCGCAGGGTCGCTCGGCTCGGGCAGTCTGCTCAACAATGCCACCGTCGTTTATAACCGTGATACGATCCTGACGCTCGGCAGTCCCCTCCAGGGCAGTGGAACGCTGGTTCAAAACAGCACCAACGGAACGATGGTCCTGACGGCCGACAACAGCAACCCCGGTAATATCTGGGTTGAAGCTGGAACGCTTCAAATGGGGAGTGGAAACGTTGGCGGCATCAGTGGCTCCTTCACGGGGACCATTACCAACAGCGCGACCTTGACGTATATTTACGACAGCAGCCGGACCATTCCCAACTCACTCGCCGGCAACGGCGTGGTGAATTACACTGAAGTTTCCGGCAATCGATTGTACACCTTCCCGCTCACCCCCACCAGCGGAGGATTCACCGGGACAATGAATATCGTGGCCGGCGTTTCCGTGCATGCCGATACTCTGAACATGGGATACCAGTTCGGAAACGGCAGCACGGTCAACGTTCCTTTCCTGGGACAGGCCTGGTTGGATACTCTGGCTACCAATGCTGTGACCAGCAATTATAACAACGCCTTCGTGATCCAGGGGACCGGTTGGTCGGGTGATCCACTTCCCATCGGGCATGTTACTGGCGATCTTGTGGGGTTGGGTGCCTTGCGTATTTTCAACTGCACCTTGACCGGTCCAATTACCTTGCTCGGAGACACGCGCCTTGGCAGCTCGAGCAGCGGCGGCACCATCCAGGGCCAGATTTCGGATGGCGGCAATAACTATCAGTTGGAAATTGTCACCAGCAGCGCGAACCTTGATAACGCGCAAACGCTTGCTCCCACTGGCGGGCCGAATCCTTTTGGCCGGTTGCTCGTCACTTCCGGCACGATTCAAGCCGGCAGCACCAACGCCTTCACCAACGCCGTGACCATGGCCGCCTGGGGCCGGATGCGGTTGAATGGTTATAACCTGACCATCGCCAGCCTTTCTGGCGGTACACCTGTCGGTACGACGAATTGTTACGTCTATAACTACAACCGCACCAATCCGGCCACGTTGACGGTCGGAACCGACGCCAGTTCCCAGCAATTCGACGGTATCTTTGCCGATGGCACCAATCAGCCGCTGGGGGTTGTCAAGGTTGGCGCGGGTACTTGGACGCTCACAGCGAACAGCACCAACACCGGTGCCGTCAGTGTAAAAAGCGGCATCCTGACGCTGAGCAGGGATGGCTCATTCAGCAACAGCGTGTTGTTTGCCGTTTCCAGTGGCGCAACGTTGAATGTCAACGCCCGCTCTGACGGGACCCTGACCCTCAACAGCGGCCAGACCCTGAGCGGCAGCGGTAACGTGACCGGCAAGGTAAACGCCCTGGCTGGTTCCACGGTTTCTCCCGGCAGTTCAATCGGCACGCTGAACGTGTTGAGCGATCTGACGTTGGCGGGCACGCTGCTCATGGAACTCAACCGCACCAACGGAATACAAACGAACGATCTGATCAACGTGGCCGGTGCGTTTACCTCCACCAGCGGAACTTTGGTGGTTACCAATATCGGTCCGGCCCTGGCGGTGGGCAACTTCTTCCAGTTGTTCAGCGGCGGCCGGAGTTTTGCCGCGGTGAACCTGCAAACCAACGATACGGTGAACAACGTCAAATACACCTGGAACAACACAGTCAATTCGAATGGAAGAATCACCGTAGCCACCGTGACCGGACTGGTGAACACGGCGCCGACGAATATCACGGCCCAGGTCGTTGGCGGCACGAATCTCAACCTTTCGTGGCCGTCGGATCACACCGGTTGGACCCTGCAATCGCAGACCAACAGCACCAGCGCGGGATTGAAAACCAACTGGGTGGATGTCGCCGGATCGGCGGGCACCAACCAGGTGACGATCCCGATCACGGCGACGAATGGCTGCGTGTTTTTCCGCATGAAGTATCCGTAACCAGCGGGAGTTTGGGGCGAACAACAGGCGGGGACATCACCGGGTGGTGTCCTCGCCTTGTTTGTCGGCAGAATGCACAATATGAAAAGGAATCAAATGAAGCAATCAAGTGCCCAATGGGTGGTCAAAGGTTTGATCGCTGCGGTTCGGCCAGCGCTTTGTTTTTTTCTTTTGACGCTGACCGGTCGCGCCCTGGCCATAACTCTGCCCGCGATCAATACCAACAATGTCATCAACGTCACCAATGCGTCCTACAACGCAGTCGGCGATGGCGTGATCACCAACACCACCGCGCTTCAGGGCGCCATCAATGCGGCGGCCCTGGGAGGCCTGAGCAACGGGTTGAGCGGCGGCACGGTGGAAATTCCGGCGGGCGTCTTTTTGTCCGGGCCGTTGACGATGAAAAATTCCGTCAACCTGCAAATTGACGCCGGCGCCACACTGAAAATGTTGCCGTACGGCAGTTATCCCGGCGGCGCTTCGCCCACGGATTTTATTTCCGCTTCAAAACTCCATGATATCGAAATCAGCGGCTCAGGGACAATCGATGGCCAGGGCGCGGCCTGGTGGGCGGCCTTCGAGGCCAGCGCCATCAATCGTCCTAAAGCCATGTTTGCACCCTCGACCTGTACAAACGTATTGGTTCAGAATGTCACCCTGCAGAGCCCGCCCAACACTCACATCTCTTTGCGCAGTCTTTGCAAAGAGGTGACCATTCAAGGGATTACCATCAACACGACGTCTGATGTTCTGTCAGACAACACGGACGGGATTGACGTGAATGCGACCAACTGTCTGATCCAAAATAACTTCATCAGTTGCGGAGATGATCATGTTGCCATGGGCGGAGGTTCCGGCGCCATCGCCATCACCAATTGCATTTTCGGCAATGGTCACGGTATCTCCATCGGCAGCGGAACCACTGGCGGACTGCAAAATCTATTGGTCAATAACAGTGCGATGACCATCGCTGACAGCGCCAGTTTGAGTTCCGGCATTCGCATGAAATCCGGGCGTGACCGGGGCGGATTTGTTCGTAATCTTACTTACCTCAACCTGGCATTTACCAATAATCAAAACCCGATATTCATTTCCAGCTATTATCCGGATAGCACCATTCCCTCAAACCCGACCACTGATACCGGCTCGGCAATTGTAGCCACGACCCCGATCTGGCGTGATGTCATTATCAGCAACGTCAACGCCGTCGCTTCCAGCGGACGCAATGCGGGAAGGATTTATGGATTGCCGGAAATGCCGATCACCAATCTCACGCTGACGAAAGTAACGGTCAAAGCCGATAAAAGTTTCGACCTGTATCACGTTCGCACCGCGCGGTTTATTGATTCACAAATCAGCCTGCCCGCCAGCGTCAATACCTTCAATCTGTACAATGTTGACCTCACCTTGACCAACAGCCTTTTCAACACGAACCTGGTGAAAATCGGCGGGTGGAGTTCGGCTTTGATTACCAACCGGCTCGCTTTCTTCAACGCCCGGGTCGCGTTCACCGACACAAATGTATTGCCGAAAGCAGCGACGATCACGTTGGCGGGCAGCACGCTCACGGTCAGCAACAACTGGAGCGTGGACGTGTCGCAGGTGGTGAATTTTGCGTTGGGTGCCAGTAACGCCACGATCAGCGTGATCAGCAACCTGACTTTGAATGGAACGATCAACCTCACCGCCGGAAATGGCTTTACCAACGGGATCTACACCCTCTTTACTTACGGAGGCGCTTTGACCTGGGGATCCCCGGTTCTTGGCAGCCTGCCGGCGGGATACAATTTCACATTGAATACCAACATCGCCGGACGAGTTGACTTGATGGCCGCTCCGCCAGCCCCTGACATACCCGTAAATCTGACTGCCGTGGGAACAAACCTTTCGGTCCGGCTGAATTGGTCTCCATCCGCCGGCGCCGATGGTTATAACCTGAGACGTTCGCCGACCAACGGCGGACCTTATTCAACGATTGCGAACGTGCCCGGCACAAATTATTCCGACGCGATGGTGAATCCCGGTATAGACTATTATTATGTCGTCGCTGCGACCAATTCCGTCGGCGAAAGTGCCAATTCAATTCAGGCCAGCGCCGTTCCGCTGCCCTCGGCAGCCGCAACGAATCTGAATTTTCAAGTTAACGGCAACCAATTGCAGCTGATCTGGCCGCAGGACCATTTGGGATGGCGTTTGCAAATCCAGACGAATGATTTGACCGACGGTCTCGGTGCCCATTGGACAGACTGGCCGGGTTGCACCGATATCTTCCAGACTAACTTTGTCCTCGATCCGGCCGGTGGATCGGTTTTCTTCCGGCTGGCTTACCCTTGATTCGAGATATCTCTCGTATTCAAAGGGGTGAAAATTCCGTCACCTGCACCATTGCCGGACTTGCGGCATATCTCTCATACGATCTTTACGTTCATGCTTCCGGGAATGCCACCACTCAAGGTGCCACCAACACCCTGGCTCCGGCAAATGCGTTGGGAGCCAACCCCGGGAAATCGGGAAGGACGGGCAGCCGCCCGGCACAATTCCCGGGCTTTACCTCTTCACATTCTTCAATGATTTATGCCGAAAATCACAATTTAACTCCCGGTTTTAAATTATAGAATATAGCCGTTGTCGCAGAATAAACAGAAAATCCAAAAAATGTACCGAATGAATGTCACAGTTGCACCCCGATGGCAGGCAGTCGCCTTGGTGGCAATCGTTTGCGCTGGTTTCGCGGCAAACGGAGGCGAAATCTTCTCAAAAGTTGCCGCTCCGCTGATTCCGAAAAGAGCGATAAATCTCAAGGATGTTGGCGGAACCGGGGACGGGATGGCGCTTAATACCGAAGTGATTGCCAAAGCCATCGCCTCGCTCGCTGAAAAGGGCGGAGGAAAACTGATCATTCCGTCCGGCATCTGGCTCACCGGGCCGGTCAAACTTCGCAGCCATATCAATCTGTATCTGGAGCGCGGTGCGTTGTTGAAATTTTCCGGTGACTTCAAATTGTATCCGCTCACGACAATTGACATGAATGGCGAAAGGGAAGTGGATTCAGTTTCCCCGATCTCCGGTGAAAATCTGGAAGACGTGGCCATTACCGGCGAAGGAATCATTGACGGTGGTGGCGACTCGTGGCGTCCAGTCAAAAAAGGAAAGTTGTCTGACAGCGACTGGAAGGCGCTCGTCAAATCCGGCGGCCAGTTAAGTGACAGAGGTGATACCTGGTGGCCGAGCCGCGAAGCGATGACGGGAGAGAAAACTGCGGAGCAGCTGCGAAAAATCGGGTCGGTCAAACCGGAAGATTACGAGCCGGCCCACCAGTTTTTACGGCCCAAAATGTTGCGGCTCATCAAATGCAAAAAGGTTTTACTGGAGGGCGTGACGTTTCAAAATCCGCCGAACTGGACTCTCAATCCTGCGCTTTGCGAGGACGTTTCGGTCCTCAATGTGAATGTTCGTAATTCTCCCATTGCCCAGAACAGTGATGCGCTGGACCTGGAATCCTGTCGCCGTGCGATGGTCCGCAACTGTACGTTTGACGTGGGTGACGATGGGATTTGCCTGAAGTCCGGCAAGGATGCCGCCGGCCGCCGCATTGGCGTGCCGACGGAAAATGTGCTGATAGAAGGTTGCACCGTGTACCACGCGCACGGCGGCTTCACCATTGGTAGTGAAATGTCCGGCGGTGTGCGCAACGTCCGCGTGGACAACTGCGTTTTTATAGGCACCGACGTTGGGCTGCGATTCAAGAGCACCCGTGGCCGCGGCGGCAGGGTGGAAAAAATTTACGTATCCAATGTGGGGATGACGGACATTTCGGGCGACGCAATCAATTTCAATATGTATTACGGCGGCAAATCACCGCTGGACGAAACCGCAGGAACCGATGAAACCAATGTGCCGCCGGTCACGGCGGAGACTCCGCAGTTCCGGAACATCCAAATTGAGAACGTCGTTTGTCGCGGTGCGCAAAAGGCAATAGTGTTGGTGGGCCTGCCGGAAATGCCCATCCGCGGCATTCATCTGAAGAATGTTTCCATCACCGCGCAGGCCGGCGCATTTTTAACGGATGCCGACGGCATTGTTTTTGACCAGGTTCGGATCGAAAACCAATCCGGCCCGGTCCTGAATCAGATCCGCGTAAAGAATTCCTCGTTGAATCTGCTTAAATGAACAAAATGGCGATATTGTTGTTCCGCAAACCAAACCTGTTGCCATCAAGGAAAGCATCGCTTGAAACCATTTCTTTCAGTTGAAACTCCACTATCAGCCACCGGACGAAACACCCAGCCGTCCGCCTACACGTTTCCGTGGCTGCCCGACCAGGGTGATGGCACCTATCACAACCCGATTATTTACGCCGATTATTCCGACCCCGACGTCATCCGCGCCGGCGACAATTTTTACCTGACGGCATCCAGCTTCAACTGCACGCCGGGATTGCCGATTCTTCATTCGCATGACCTGGTCAATTGGACCATCATCAACCATGCGGTCAAAAACCTGCCGCATCCGCGTTATGCCGAAGTCCAGCCCGGCTGCGGAGTCTGGGCGCCGAGCTTGCGCTTTCACGCCGGCAAATTCTGGATTTTCTTCCCGTTGCCGGATGAAGGCATCTACGTCACGACGGCAAATCATCCTGCGGAAAAATGGTCCGAGCCACATCTGGTGCAGGCAGGCAAAGGTCTGATTGATCCTTGTCCGCTGTGGGACGACGATGGCCAGGCGTATCTCGTTCATGCCTACGCGCGCTCCCGGTCAGGCATCAAGCACATGTTGCGGATCCGGCCCATGGCGGCGGACGGCTCACGCCTGCTGGGTGAGGGTGAGATTGTTTTTCATGAACCGGAAAAACATCCCACCCTCGAAGGGCCAAAGTTTTTGAAGCGCGATGGCTGGTATTACATCTTTGCGCCCGCCGGCGGGGTGGAAACCGGCTGGCAGGTGGCGCTGCGCTCGAAAAACATCTATGGTCCGTACGAGGACCGAATCGTTTTGGAACAAGGAAGCTCTGTGGTCAACGGCCCCCATCAGGGTGCGTTGGTTGACACGGCGAGTGGTGATTGGTGGTTTGTGCACTTCCAGGATGCGGGGATTTATGGACGGGTCACCCATTTGCAGCCGGTTAAATGGCAGAATGGCTGGCCATTGGTTGGAGTGGATCGGGACGGTAACGGCATTGGCGAACCGGTGTTGCAGCATGCCAAATTCAGCACCCCTCAGAACGGAGCGGTGGTGGCTCCGCAAACCAGCGATGAATTTGACTCGCCCAAACTCGGCCTGCAATGGCAATGGCATGCCAACCACAACGATGACTGGTATTCCCTGAGCGCGCGAAAAAACTGGCTGCGGCTGTACCCCCAACTCGCCGCGCACGAAAACCTGACGCAATCGCCCAACCTGTTGCTGCAAAAATTCCCGGCGCGTTCCTTCCTGGTTGAAACCTTGCTGGAATTCGCCCCGAAGCAAACCGATGAAGAAGCCGGCTTGATTGTCACCGGGGAATCCTTTGCGACCCTCGCGCTGGAAAAGAAGGACTCCCGCAACCAGATTGTCATGCGCGTCAACGGTGTTCAAAAATTTGTTCACGATCATGCGCCCGCTGCCATCAGGTTGCGCGTTGCCGTAAAGGACAGCGGCTTGTGCCTGTTTAGTTTTGCCGCCGGTGACGATTTTATGACCATTCCCCAGACTTTCCCGGCGCGAAAAGGCGTCTGGATTGGTTCCAAATTGGGGCTCTATAGCTTGAAGCGGCTCAAAGATACCTCCGCAGGCCATGTGGACATCGATTATTTTCGATTTCTGTAGATCCCAACCGGTGCCTTTTGAGACCAAGGACAATCTGTTTGCCAAATCAACCAAGGAGAGGTATTGCCATTGAAGGCGGATCTTCACTCCAATGAAATTATCAGCATGAAAAATAAATTTTGCGGGATGACTTTGAGAAATCCATTGATCGTAATCGTCGGCTTGATGGTGCTTGATTCGTCAACCAAAGCTCAATCATTTGTCACGCCTGCGTTACCGGTAATTCCGGGTGGAATTTACAATGTTACAAACTATGGCGCCCTGGGTGACGGCCTGGCGACTAACACGGCATCGATTCAAGCGGCTATTGATGCTGCGAGTGGCGCCGCCGGCGGAACCGTTGAGGTGCCGGCCGGAGTCTTTTTAAGTGGTCCAATCCATCTGGCAAACCGGATTAACCTGCGGATCGCCGGCGGCGCGACCCTCCGGATGTTGCCCCTGGATAAATATCCCGGGAGCACAACCGACCCGGCGAATTTTATCAGCGGAATGGGGTTGCACGACGTCGCCGTCAGTGGTCCGGGCACAATCGATGGTCAAGGCATTCCGTGGTGGCCGTATGCCCGGGTGCGGGGCGCAAAACGGCCAAGAATGATTGCGCTCTCCTCGTGTGAGCGTGTTTTAATCGAGAAAATCACGCTGACCAATTCCCCGATGTTTCATATCGCCATCAGCGGCAAATCGGCCGATGTCACTGTTCGCGGGGTCACCATCCGCGCGAATCCTTCCACCGATCCCATCAACCCGGGACATAACACCGATGCCTGCGACGTGAGCGGGAAACGCGTTCTGATTCAAGATTGTGACGTCAGCGTGGGTGATGATAATTTCACTTGCGGCGGCGGCACGTCGGATGTGCTGATTACCAACTGCACCTATGGCTACGGTCATGGCGTCTCCATCGGCAGTCCGACTTCCGGCGGGGTGTCGAACATCACGGTCATCAATTGTACCTTCAACAATACCGAACAGGGCATTCGCATCAAATCTGACCGCGACCGGGGCGGGTTCGTGCATCACCTTGCTTATTTGAATCTCTCGATGACCAATGTGGACTATCCGATTTTGATATACGCTTCCTATATGGCAACCAACCGCCAATATCGCGCTTTGACGGACGTGACCCCCGCCATTGTTGCCAGTTATCCGAGCAATGAAGTCGTCAACCGGACGCCAATCTATCGTGACATCACTTTCAGCAATATTGTGGCAACGGTAAAACCCGGACGCAGTGCCGGGCTGATTTGGGGCCTGCCGGAAATGACGGTCAGTAATGTGCTGTTGCAGAACGTTAGTATCACCGCCGACAAGCCGTTTGGCATCTATGCCGCCCAAAACGTCAGGCTGGTGCATTCCCGGATCGTCACGCCGGAAGGCGTGAACCAACTGTCCTGCACCAACGCACAAATCACGATTGCTCGTTGATTTTTGACCATCCTTATGTCCCAGTTTTCTTTTACCGCCGGACTGGTCGGATTGATGTCGCTCGCAATTTCAGTTTGCGCCGGCGAGCCGCGCATGGAAACGGATTTGTCCGGCGCGGGCTGGAAGTTATGGCTGGACCAAGATGCCAAATGGGAAAATGACGAATTGTTTCTTCCGCCGGTTGACGTCGCCAGGTTGCCGGCAAATCCTCCCACCGGCGGTTGGGACTCGCTGGGTTCCAACACGTTGGCGGTATTGGTGCCCGGCACGGTCGAGGAATATCTGCATCCGGGCAATGGCCCGGTGGGCGATATCAAAGGAGTGAGCTGGTGGGTGCGCAAATTCAAAATTCCCGAATCCAGCTCGCCCCGCCATGTGGTTCTGCATTTTGACGCGGTCCGATTGCGCGCGGAAATTTTTCTAAACCGCAAGCTCGCCGGTTATGACCCGATCGGCAACACGCCGTTCGACGTGGATATCACGGACGCAGTCAAGCCGGGTGAGGAATGCGAGTTGGCCGTGCGCGTGACGGATCCCGGCGGCAATTTTGATTGGCGCGACAGTTCGCCGTTCCTGTGGGGCACCAACACGATCCCCATGAGCCATGGATTCGGCGGCATCACCGGCCGCGTGCGGCTGGTGGTCTGCGACCCGGTTTTTGTGGATGACATTTATGTGCAAAACACGCCGGCGATCACGAACGTCAATGTCGTTGCCACGGTGAAAAATACCACGGACCAAACCGTCCAGCGTGACGTGGAAATAACGGTCACGGAAAAATCCGCCCTGGACCATTTGAATGAGTTGCTCAAGTCTGGCGGGGTGGGGGATTATCTGCTGCCGCTGACGTTCCAATCCGAATTGAAGAATGTATCGCTCAAGCCCGGCGACAATCCGGTGACGTTTCAGGTTGTCGCGCCCCGGGCCAAGGTTTGGGACCTGGAACACCCCAATCTTTATGTTGCTGAAGTTAATCTCAGCGAGAGCCGGGTGCGAACGGATGAGGCGCAGCAGGTGTTTGGCTTCCGCTGGTTTGCGCCGGAAGGTTTTGGCACGAACGCGATGTTCCGGCTCAACGGCCAGCGCGTGGTTTTGCGCACGGCCATCAGTTGGGGGTTCTGGCCGATCAATGGAATTTTTCCGACGCCGGAACTTGCCGAAAAGCAAATCCTGTCGGCCAAAGCGCTCGGCTTGAATATGCTGAATTTTCACCGTTGCATTGGCCAGCCCGAAGTATTGGGCGAAGCCGATAAACTCGGTTTGCTCTATTACGAAGAGCCGGGCGCTTATGTTAACGGGGATAAAACCCCGCTGGCCAAGGCGCTCGCGCGGGAAAAATTGCTGCGCATGGTCAAACGCGACCGCAGCCACCCGGCACTCGTGATTTACAATATGATTAACGAGGCGTGGGATTCGGGCGGCGCCCGCCGGGATACAAATATTTTGAATGGTCATATTCGTGATCTGCGCGACGCCCACGCGCTCGATCCCGGTCGCACCATTACCCACACCTCCGCGTGGGCGCTGCGGGCGGACGATGACGAGCTTCCCAAAATACACATGCGCCCATTCGATGAGGCCGTTCACCTGAACGGCTGGTTTGACAATCACCACGCCGGCGGACCCGAAGTCTGGCGGCAAAATCTTTATCAGTCGCCGGACAAATATTACAACCGGACCACGAACCGGAACGAAATTGTTTATTGGGGCGAGGAAGGCGCCATCTCGTCGCCGCCGCGGCTGGAAAAAATCAAGGCCGTGCTCGCCGCTGCGCCGTACCAGGGTTGGGACGGTCCGGTGTATCTTGATTGGTACCGGCAGTTTGATGATTTTCTCACCCGTAAAAATCTGCACGCCGCGTTTCCGACGGTTGACGCGCTGACCACTTCGATGGGCGCGGTTTCGCTTTATCATCAGGGCCGCAAGATTGAGACGATCCGCATCAATGACGCGACGGATGGTTACGCGGTCAACGGCTGGGAATCGGAAAGTGTCGAAAATCACTCTGGCATCGTAGATTGCTGGCGCAATCCGAAGGGAGATCCGGCGATCATGGCTTATTACAACCAACCGCTATACGTTGCGGTGAAAGTCCGCAGCCAGTTTGCCCAAATTCCCGGCCGGGTCGCCGTAGATTTTTATGCGATCAATGAGAAGAATCTGAACGGCGCACACACGTTGAAAATCATCGCGCGCAACCCGGCTGGCCACGAGGTTTTTACCCGGGATATTCCCGTGTCACTCACCGGCGGCGATGTGTTTGGTGAATTGCTGGGGGAGAGCCTGACCGTTCCCATCGCCGGCTCGACGGGAATATTTCGGGTCGAAGCCAGCTTGCGTGACGCCTCGGGAAAAGAGGTTGCCGCCGGCCGCGATGAAATTCTCGCCGTCGATTGGCAGAGCGAAAAGCCAGGCGGGAAGGGCGCGACGTGGGAAAGCTCGCCGGCTGTGCGCGAATTTCTCGCAAGAAAGAAGAATCTAAAGGCCGAAGCGTATCGCGACGATCTCGGCCCCCTGGATTGGGTTGTCGTTACGCGTCCGCCAGGCGAGGGCGAGGCTGTCGGAATTCCTGTCGATCGCTTCGCGTCCGGCCTGGCCGTGACGTTTTACAATGACGACAGGTTCCAAAACGAGATCCACGAGCGTACCGACCGGACCGTGGATTATTATGTGCCGGATGGTGCCGCACCGGATCAGCAATCCGGCTTCATGGAAAACTACGGCGTTCGTTGGGACGGGAAAATTGTGCCGCCGACAACGGGCGATTACACGTTCGCCGTGAAAAGCAGCGGCGGCACCCGCCTGTGGGTCAACGACCAGTTGCTGTTCGATGACTTTTCCACGCGCAACAGCAGTCCTATCAACCGCGCGCGCATCCGGCTTGAATCGGGTAAACCTGTTCTGGTCCGGGTTGAGTTCTGGCAGCGCAAAGGCAATGCCCAATGTCAACTGTTGTGGGCCGTGCCGGAAGCCGAGGCGCCATCCGCCACGAAGCTCATTGAGCGGGTCAGGAATGACGGCACGACGTTGTTCATCCTCGACCGGGCGGATACCTGGATGAATCTGATCACGAATAACACCGCCGCAAGGTTCAACGGCTCTTTCACGATCGGCACGACCTGGCTTGGCGGCCTTCACTTTGTCCGTGAGCATCCGTTGTTCGCCGGCCTGCCGGTCAACACGGCGATGGATTGGCCTTATCAAGCCGTGGTACGCAATGGCAAGGCACGTTCGGGTTTGCTGCTTGAGGGCGAGGAGCTGGTCGCCGGCGCCTGGCACAGTTACCCGATGGCGCTCGGCACGGCAGTCGGAATTATTCCCTGTGGCAAGGGACGGATTGTGGTTTCCACGCTGGATATTGCCAGTCAGCTGAATTCATCCGACCCCAGCGCAGAAGTTGCGCGCAAATTATTGTGCAATTTCATCGCCTTCCATCCCGCCGACCACTTCTAGTGCCCATTCTGGTGAGGTCGAAGGTGTTTGGTTTCTCTCGTCAAAACGCCGGTTTTTTGATAGGGTCGTGTCAATGAGCGAAATCACGCTGCTTCTGGATGCCATCGCTCGCGGCGAGAGCCGCGCCTCCGAAGACCTGTTGCCGCTGATTTATGATGAGTTGCGTCGTCTGGCTGCCATGCGCATGGCTGGCGAGTCGGCGGGACAGACGCTGCAGCCCACTGCGCTGGTGCATGAAGCCTGGCTGCGGTTGGTGACCGAGAAAGGCAGAACCTGGCGAAACCGGGCGCATTTTTTCCGCGCTGCTGCCCAGGCGATGCGTCGAATTCTTGTGGATCGGGCACGTCAAAAGCTGAGCCTCAAACGCGGGGGCGGCCTTGAGAAGGTGGTCATTGATTACCTGGATATCCCGGCCGCCACGGTGGATGACCGGGTCTTGTTGGTGGACCAGAGCCTGGAACGATTGGAGCAGGAAGACCCCGAAAGTGCCCGGGTCATCACGCTGAAATTTTTTGGCGGCCTGACCAACAGGGAGGTTGCCAAAATTCTGGGGATAACCGAGCGTTCCGTGGAACGCCAATGGGCTTATGCCAAGACGTGCCTCTTCGAAATGATTCAATCAGAAATGTAATCTGCTCGCCGTGTCGGTTTTCGAACCCAGCTTGCGCTTATTAAGTCAGAACCCATAAACCAGCGGATGACAGATTCCAAACAGATTGAGAAGGCGCTCTTTGATGCCGCGCTGGAATTGGCTGACCCGGCAACGCGCATGGCGTTTCTGGATCAGACCTGCAATGGAAATCCAGGGTTGCGGGACCGCTTGGAAAGACTTCTCACCGTTCACGCGTCAGCGGAAGAATTCTTCAGCGGCAGTCCCATGCCCACAGCCGGAGATCATGGCGGATCAGATACCTCGGCGGCCGTTGCCGTGCCACCTGGTCAAACGACGGCCAGTCCGTTGGAAACGACCAACATGGTCATCGGGCGTTACCGGCTGCTGCAACGCCTGGGAGAAGGAGGTTGCGGCGTCGTGTATGAGGCTGAACAGGAACAGCCAATCCGGCGTCGGGTCGCGCTGAAGATCATCCGGCTGGGAATGGATACGGAGAACATCATTGCTCGATTCGGGGCAGAGCGGCAGGCACTCGCATTGATGGATCATCCGAATATCGCGCATGTACTGGATGCCGGCGCTACCGAATCCGGGCGGCCGTACTTTGTGATGGAACTGGTGCAGGGAGTGAAAATCACGGAATATTGCAACCAGAACCATCTCGATACCCGGCAACGGCTGGATCTGTTCATCCTGACCTGCCATGCCATCCAGCACGCCCACCAAAAAGGGATCATCCATCGTGACATCAAGCCGTCCAACATCCTCGTCGCCGCGCATGATGGGGTGCCGGTGCCGAAAGTGATTGATTTCGGGATTGCGAAAGCCACGGAAGGAACTCTGGCCGATAACACCCTTTACACCGCCTGCGATCAATTCATCGGTACGCCGGCTTACATGAGCCCCGAACAGGCAAACCTGGGCAGTCTGGACGTGGACACGCGCAGCGACATTTATAGTCTGGGGGTGTTGCTCTATGAACTGCTTACGGGCCGGACGCCGTTCGATTCAAAGAAATTGATTGAATCCGGGATGGATGAAATGCGCCGCACTTTGCTGGAAAGCGAACCCCAATTGCCTTCCACCCTGCTGACCACGCTGGGCAACACGGAATTGACCAGAATTGCCGCCCAGCATCACGCTGAACCGCCGCGATTGATCTCGTCGATGATCGGTGATCTGGATTGGATCGTGATGAAGGCATTGGAAAAGGACCGCCGCCGGCGTTACGAAACCGCCAACGGCCTGGCGATGGACGTTCAGCGCTACTTGAGCAATGAGCCGGTGGCGGCCCGCCCGCCGAGCAGTCTCTACCGGTTTCAAAAACTGGTCCGGCGAAACAAGATCACCTTCGCGGCCATTACCGCGGTCACCCTGGCGCTATTGATCGGGTTGGGCGTTTCGACCTGGCTGTTTCTGGAAGAGCGTGACGCGCGGCGACGGGCGGTGGCCGCCGAGCTGCAGCAGATTCGTTTGCGCGAAGAATCCGACCGGTTGCGGCAGCAGGCGGAGTTCCGTCAGAAATTGACCGCGGCGACGTTCGCTCGCAGTCGCGAAAAAATCGAGGAGGCCGACCGCCTGGTCGCGGGCATTCCCGCGCCGGAACCGAATCTGGAATACGCCGATCTGTATCGCACGCTGGGCGACTGGCACGCGGCCAATGGCCGGTGGAAAGAAGCGGCGGACCGTTTCGCGGTGCTGGTGCAGGTAAGCCAGCCGGATGATTGGGACCTGACCACGCTGGATTATTTGCGTTACGGCCCGGCGTTGCTGGAGAGCGGTGATTTGGGCGGCTACGAACGATTCCGGCAATCAGCCATCGCTCATTTCGCCCGGACGACCAATCCATTGCCGGCCGAACGCATGGTGAAGCTGGCCTTGCTGATGCCGGCGGACACCCATTTGCTTGCCGTCTTGCAGCCGCTGGCGAAAACAGCGGCGGAATCTCTGGCGACCCACCAGAATCACGATTCGGTTGCGTGGGAATTATCGCTGGCCGCCTGGCGCGCATTTTCAATGGCCTTGATGGAATATCGCTCCGGAAATTATCCCGGCGCGGAAGATTGGTGTCAAAAATCCCTGGCTTTCCAAAAGGAAAACGAAATCCGCGTCGCCAGTGTTCGAGTGGTGCTGGCAATGACCCATTATCAGATGGGGCGAATTGAATCCGCGCGCTCCGAACTCGCGCAGGCCCGTCAGACAATCGAGAACAGATTTGGCAAGGGATTGCAGACGGGCGACGGCTTTCAGGGTTTCTGGTTCGACTGGGTCTTTGGTCGCATTCTGCTGCGCGAAGCAATCAGCCTGGTCGGCAATTCCTCTCACTGAACGACTTCGGGAATCTCCGACGTATCAGCCAGGGCCAAACTGTTCATAAAAATTCTTTGTCGGGTTTCGAGGGTCAAATCCGCTTCTATCAATTGAAGCACCTATGTCATCATTTGAAAACGAGCGGAGCCGTCTCCCCGGCAAACCTGGTCGGAAGTATCATCCCAACGTTCTTCCCAAAGGCTTTACCCTCATTGAGTTGCTGGTCGTCATTGCCATTATAGCCATTCTTGCCGCCTTACTGCTGCCGGCGTTGGCCAAAGCCAAGGAGAGGGCCAAGCGGATCAGTTGCGCCAGCAATCTGCATCAGTACGGGATGGCCTGCCAGCTCTATGCGAATGATAACACCGGTCGTTTGCCGCTGATGGCTGATAAGCCTGTGGGCAATCCGGATTTTGGCGGCTTTTGGCCCTGGGACATGTCGGTCAATGCGGCCAACAGCTTGAGCCAGCAGGGGTCGCAACGGAATATCCTGTTTTGTCCGTCTTTCAGCGAGCACGACAGTGATTTTCTGTGGGGTGCATCGAACGGTACGGACAATCCACTGGGCTACAACAGTCTCGGTTACCGGTCGACCGGCTACGCGAACACTTTTCCGGGCGGCCAGAACCATCGCTCGCTCCGACAGGCCGACGGTCTTACCAACCTCACCATTGTTCCACCGGTTACCCTGAGCCCGGTCGCCGATCGTATGCTGCTGGCCGATGCCACCATTACTGATGCCGGGAAGAACGCCGACGGCCAAAAATTCGGCTATGTGTACACAAAGATCAAGGCGCCGGACGGGACGCTTTATGACTCGCCGCATGTGTACGGCAGCCTGGCGACAGGAGGTAATCTCTGCATCTGCGACGGCCATGTCGAATGGCGGCTCTTACGGGATTTGCATGCGCGCACCGTCCTGTCCAACGGCGGCCCTGTTCCCACCTTCTGGTGGTAACTGATTTCAGCGAACCATAAACCTAAAAACACAAATCAATAACCCAACAAACCATGAAAAGCCAATTCTCCGGACTAACTAGTCTGGCCGTTTTGATGGCCAGCCTGCTCTCCTCCGCCTCATTGTCGGCGGCAACGCTCAATTTTCTAACCACGGCTCCAACGCCGACCAATAACGACGTCTTTAATTTCGTCGGTTCGACTATCGACAGCAACAACGTGAGCGATGGCGGCGCCTACACGGACGGCGCCGGAAATGACGCTTTCACCTATGTGGCCGGAGATCGTCCCAGCAAGGGGCAGACTTTCACCACCGGCCCCGGTGCTGGCGTGGTCACGGCGATCTGGATCCGACATGTTGGCTATGCGAATGAAGCGCCCAGCACTTTTTGGAGCTTCGGCGCGGGAGGTCCCTTTACGTTTCGCATCACGGATCCGTCCCAGGTCAATACGGCCGGTTTTGCGCTGGATACCGAAGCCTACGTCATCACCGGTTCCGAACCCAACAATCCCGGAGGTTTTGCCTTCTCGACTACTGGAACGGGGCGATGGCTGCGCTTTGGGTTGACCAATACAGTCACATTGTTGCCCAACACCACCTACGGGTTTGACATTACCAGTACCGGCGGGGACTTTTTTGAGTCCTGGGGCACTAACGGCAATGTTTACAGCGGAGGAACAGCCTATGACGGCAGCAGCAATGGGGCATTGGATAATACATTGGTTACGGAAGTCGGCGATCGTGCGTTTCTCGTTGAGTTCAATGGAGGCACTTTCGCGCCACCTCCGATTTTGCCGCCGGTGGTTACCAACCAGCCGGCGAACGTAATGGTTCCATCGGGAGCCAACGCGACCTTTACTCTCGCCGTTGGTGGCACCACGCCGTTTGCCTACCAGTGGTATTTTAACACGAATACGCTGTTGAGTGGTCAAACCAACGCCACGCTTATAATTGGCGGAGCGACGACAAATCAGGTGGGTGGTTATTCTGTTGTGGTCACCAACGCCAGCGGCAGCGCCACCAGCAGTGTCGCCCGGCTTTCGGTCATCCTCCCGTCGGTCACCACGAATTTCAATTTCAGCGCCGGCAGCGGCACGATTCTCGATCAAAATGGCATCGGCACCGGGTTGAGCGTCCGTCTTGCCGGCACCGGGACTTCGATTCCCGCCAACGACCCCAATCTGTTGCTGGATACGGTCAATGGCGTTTTGAACATCACCTCCCCCTCATGCGATTTCAACGGGCAAATCGCGATGGATTCAGCCGAAGCGGCGGGTTTCAACCTGTCGACCATCGGCTTTACCGGAACGGAGGATTTCGCGGTGACCGGATCCTTCACCAATCTCCCGATTGGAACGTATGTCAACTATGATCAAGTGGGAATATTCGCCGGCTTGACCACCACGAATTTTGTGCGCGGCGGGCTGATCTTCAACGGCGATTTCGCCAACCTGAGCAGCTACGGAGTGGGCAATCAGAACGGCGGAGACATTGGCATTGCCACGGCTGCGGCTCCGCCGAACAACATGATCGTTACGATAGCTCGCGCCCGGGGAGTCTGGAGTGTGAGTGTCAATGGTCTCAGTGTGACGCCAAATGCCGCCCTGGCTTTCCTGAACAGTTCGAACGATATTACCGCAGGTGTGTTTGCGCTCGACACGTCCGGCACGCATAACACCACCAGCATCACCACCTTTTCAGCCAGCCTGTTCGCCGGCCCGAAGCTCAGTGTCGCCAGGTTCGGAAACAACCTGACCTTCAGCTGGAATGTGGTCAGCGCGGGTTTGCAGTCCAACGCCAATCTGGCCAATCCCAATGGCTGGACGCCGGTGGCCGCAGCCACGGCCAGTCCCTATGTGGCGCCCATTCCGAGCAGCGGCAGTCTGTTCTATCGCATTGCCCCATGACCTGTATTCCGGAGCTTTAATTCAGTCAGAAACCCCAAAGAACAAAAACATGAAAACAAAACTATCAATCCTCTGCGGTACCGTGGCGCTGGCGGCCCCGGTCTACGCAGGCCTGCAAATCACCAACGGCGATTTTCAAAACAATACGCCGGCGGCAAATACCTGGGATGTCGACAGCTGGTTCAATTCGTATCCCACGGCGGCTGGTCAAGTGAACAATTGGTGGTGGGAAGGAACCTGGTACGGCCCAACGGTGTCTCCCAATGGCACTTCAGTGATGGGGCTCGGCTATATGTTTACGACTCCCCACTGGGCCTATCAAGGCATCGGGGTAAATGATGGAGGTCTCCCTTCATTGAATCTCCAGTTTGATGTCGGCTCATTCACCGATGCCGGGGTGGCCCGCAATATGGGGGTCACGCTTTCCCTGTATCAGTCCGATGGCACCTTTGTCGGCGCGGATAACTCGGATATCGCCGGCGCCGCGGGTGTCACCCTCATCGATAGCGTGAGCCTGACCAGCGGCAGCTTGAATCCTGGGCAGGTGGTCACCCTGCAGACGGCCCTCAACCTTGCCTCGGCGAACAACACCGGGGGGCTGTTTCTGCGGTTCATAAACTATTCCACCGGGACCGGTGAACCGTGGGCGGCGATTGACAACGTCATGATCGTTCCGGTTCCCGAGCCGTCCTCGCTCGCGCTGTTGGGATTGGGCGGCTTAGGCCTCCTGTTACGCCGCCGTTCGGCATAGCAGAATGATGGGGGAGATTTGAGTTGATGAAAACGAAAGAGGCAGGCGCGGTCGCCTGCCTCTTTCCTGAGCTGTGAATGAAAATGTCGGATCGCAGCAGGCGGGAAGAGGATCTGTTCAGCGAAGCTTTGTGCCGGACTGATCCGGAAGCGCGGGCGGCGTTTCTGGACCAGACCTGTGCCGGCCAGCCGGCCCTGCGCGCGCAGGTTGAAGCGTTGCTCGCCGTCCATGTCGAGGCGGAAAGGTTTTTTGCCGAGGCGGAACACGAAGCCGGTTTACAATTAGATGCACAACAAATAAATGAAAACCCTGCAGCAGAAGCTTTTCGCCATCGCCATCCTCTGCCTGACACTGCCGGTCCCGGCCGCCACGCTGACCATCAGTGCCAGCGCTCCAACGCCGAGAGCAAATGATATTTACAGCTTTGCGGGAGCCGCCCGTGACGGCATGAACGTCGGGGACGGCTCCGGTTTTGCTGATGGCGCCGCCAATGACGCCTTTACTTATGTGGCGGGAGACCGCGCCAGTCAGGGACAGTCATTTACCACCGGAAACAATAACAGCGGTTACACGATCACTGCCGTATGGCTGCAGCATGCCGGCTATACCAACGACACGGCGTTGACTTGGTGGCAGATGAATGGCGGTGTGACCCTCACCGTCCGGGTCACGGATCCGGCGCTCGCCGGGACAGCGGGCTTTGCGCTGGACACCGAGACGTATGTCACCACGGGCAGCGAGGGATGGTCGGGCATCCGGAATTCAACCAATGGCGATGCGAAATGGATTCGAATCTCATTTTCTTCGCCTCTCACTCTGGCTCCCGACAAGACCTACGGATTTGATGTCACAAGTTCAACCACCGGCGCTTTCTTTGAGTGGCTGGGCACTTCCAATAACGTGTATGCCGGAGGCAACGCCTATAATGGCAGCACAACCGGCGTGCCGGACAATGCCATGAACTCACTTGTCGGTGATCGCGTGTTTCTGGTTGAGGTGCTGGCGGAATGCTGCCCGCCTGCGGTTGCGAATCCTTTGGTTGCGGTTCCGTTTGATTTGACGAATGTCACCCTGCTGCCGGGTCCGTTCCAAACCAATATGCTGTTGGACTGTGCCTATCTTTTGAGCCTTGATCCCGACCGCCTGTTATACAGTTTCCGGGTAAATGCAGGGCTGTCCACCAGCAATGCGGCTCCTTACGGCGGATGGGAAGCCCCCGGCTCTACGCTGTGCCTCGGCCATTTCGTCGGACATTATCTGTCGGCCTGCGCCCAGATGTACGCGAGCACGGGTGATTCCCGGCTCAAGGGTCGGACCGATTACCTTGTGGGCGAACTTGCGAAATGTCAGGCGGGATCTCCCGCTGCGGGTTTCAACCCGGGTTATTTGTCGGCTTTCCCGGAATCCTATCTTAACGATCTGATCAACCAGACCCAATCCACCTATTTCAGTGTGCCATGGTATACGCTGCACAAGATCATGGCCGGATTGTTGGATGTCTATCAGCACACCGGCAACAATCAAGCGCTCACCGTGCTGACAAACATGGCCAACTGGGTGCAGTTTCGCCTCGATCAACTGACTGCCAGCCAGATTCAATCCATGCTGAATTACCGGGAATATGGCGGCATGAACGAAGTGTTGGCCGATCTCTATGCCGTCACCGGCAATGCCAATTATTTGCGCCTCGCGGCCGATTTCAACAAGCAGTCGTTGTTCGCCCCGCTCTCGCAGGATCAGGATGTGTTGGACGGTCTGCATGCCAACACCCAGATTCCCGAGATAACCGGCGCGGCGCGCGAATACGAACTGACCGGCACGGCCAGCTACCACGAGATCGCCAGTTACTTTTGGAACCGGGTGGCCAACTTTCGCTCGTATGTCATCGGCGGAAACAGCGACAGCGAACACTTTTTTCCGGTCACAGATTTTCCCTCCCACCTGACGCCGCAAACAGCGGAAACCTGCAACACTTACAACATGCTCAAGTTGACCCGGCATATCTTCGAATGGTCACCTTCTTCCGCTACGATGGATTTCTATGAACGGGCACTTTACAATCAAATCCTGGCTTCGCAGGAACCTTTGGAAGGTATGATGACCTATTTTGTTTCGCTCGAACCGGGCCACTTCAAAACTTATTCCAATCCGACCAACTCGTTCTGGTGTTGCACCGGCACCGGGGTGGAAAATCATTCGAAGTATGGAGATACGATTTACTTTCATGACACCAACTCACTCTACCTGAACTTGTTCATCCCATCGCAGTTGAACTGGCCGGACAAGGGGCTCACAATAGTCCAGAGCACCACCTTTCCGCAAAGCGACACGACCCTTTTATCTTTTCATTGCACGAATACGGTTCCGTTGGCCCTGAAAATCCGGTATCCCGCCTGGGCCCAATCGGGAATGTTTCTCGCCATCAACGGTATCCCGCAAACGATCACCAATTCCGCCGGCAGTTATGTCAGCATCAGCCGCAACTGGCAAAACAATGACCAGGTGCAAATCCGCCTTCCCATGACCTTGCGGGCCGAGGTCCTGCAAGATACGACCAATACCGTGGCTTTGTTCTACGGACCGATCCTGCTGGCCGGAGCCCTGGGTACCAATGGGATGCCGGCCAGCGACTTTGCGGCCAACCAACTGGACCTCGTCAATGTCGCTGTTCCCGATGGACTGGTGCCCTTGATGGTCGGAGACGTACCGACACTCTTGAGCAATACTTTTCCAGTTCCGGGCCAGGCGCTGTCCTTCCAGACAAAAGGACTTGGCCAGCCGCGCGATGTAACCTTGATGCCGTTTTACCAATTGCAGCATCAACGCTACTCGGCTTATTGGAAATTGCTGCCGGCGGCGGCGTGGCGGCAGTTTGCGAATTCCAACGCCGTCGCCGAAGCGCGCGTGGTGGACCAGGTCAACATTGGCGATTCAATTTCGGAGGCGGCGCACAATCTCGTGGCAACCAACAGCGCTTTTGGCAGTTATAACGGCCGGAGCTGGCGCGATGCCAACGAAAACCTGTCTTCCACCGGCTCGTTTGGCTATACCCTGACCGTGCTGTCCAATGTACCGGTAAACATTGGCTGCACCTATTGGGGGAGCGATTCCGGCGGCCGGATATTTGATGTGCTGCTTGGCGGTACGGTGATTGCAACCCAGACCCTGACCAACAATTTTCCGGGGCAGTTCTTCAATTTGGAATATACGGTTCCCCCGGCCCTGACCGCAGGCAAAACAAATATCTCAATTCGATTTCAAGCTCACCCGGGACAAATGGCCGGAGGTGTGTTTGGTTTGCAGATTGTGACCACGGCAGATCCCGGCGCGTTATTGGGAATTGCCCTGGGCCTGCTCCCGACCCAGACGCTGGGCGCATCGGCCCAATTTGCCAGTGTCGTGGATAATTTTCAAAATTTGACCAATCATCTCATTACGTCCAGCCCCTGGTTGCTGCTGACTTCAAGCGACCCCGGCGTCGTTGTTATTGGCCCCGACAATTCGCTGGTCGCCACCGGGGTTGGCACCGCCACAATCACCGTGAGCTATCTGGGTTACACGGTTTCGCAAACAATTAGAGTCGCCTCGGCCGCGTTGCAGATCAATCTGGTCGGGACCAATGTGGTGATTTCCTGGCCGAGCAATGCCGCCACCCTTCAATCCGCTTTTTACCTTGGGACGGGAAGCGTTTGGTCGTCTCCGGACAATTCAATTATCTCAGTCCAGGGTACAAACAACCTGATCGTTCCTGCCACCAACCGGGCCAGGTATTTTCGTCTGGTATACTAGCCAATCACCAATCGCCTTTTTGCGTACCCGCATGCCGCTAATCTATGTCGCTTTCTGTTGATGGTTGCCTAAGATTGGGAAAATTGCTCATGACTATGGTAAAAAAGCGTTCGGGAAAATTCCGTTCGGTCTCCTGGATCGGGGCGGCATGCTTGTTTTGGGCGGTCCTTCCCAACGCCGTCGCCGGCCCGGATGGGACGAGTGTTCTGCCGCAAACCGAACTGGCCGCGCGCTATTTTGGCAACGACGCACCCTGGTTTGAACAGAACATTCCCTTTTTTGATTGTTCTGATCCCGACATCACCCGGATTTACTACTATCGGTGGCAGCTTTACAAATCTCACCTGAAAGATCTTGGTCGTCGTGGATACATTGTTACGGAATTCCTGGATGACGTGGGTTGGGCCTTGAAACCTTACCAAAGCCTTAACGATGCCACCGCATTTCATATCAGTGAAGGTCGCTGGCTGAAGGACAACCGTTATCTGGATGATTATATCAATTTCATGTATTCCGGCGGAAATGACCGGCACTTCAGCGAGGCGATCGCCGCCGCCGTCTATGGCCGTTATCTGGTGAACGGAGACCGTGCTTTCGCACTGAAGAACCTGGATTCCATGAAACATGTTTTTCAGCTCTGGACCAATCGTTACGATCCGGGCAAGGGACTCTATTCCATCGAGCCACTCCTCGACGCCACTGAATACACCATCTCTTCGATCGACGCGTCCGGCGGCAAAGACGGCTTCCTGCATGGTGACGCCTTCCGCCCGACGATCAATAGTTTCATGTTCGCGAATGCGATGGCGATCAGCAAACTGGCGACGCTGGCAGGCGACACAAATTCGGCCGACGCTTTCGCCGCGAATGCCGCCGCCTTAAGAAACGCGGTCGAAACGGACCTTTGGAACGACGGCTTTCAACATTTCGTTGACCGGTTCAAAGCGGACAACCAATTCGTGCATTACTGGGACTTTATCCGTGGGCGCGAACTGGCCGGCTATGTGCCATGGGCTTTTGAATTGCCTGATCCGGATCCGAAATATAATGCCGCCTGGAAACATTTACTTTCGCCGGCGGAACTCGGCGGGCCTTGCGGAATGCGCACCGTTGAACCGGGTTACGAATATTACCTGCGGCAATACCGGTACGTCACGGAACATGGAAAAAAGTTGCCGGAATGCCAGTGGAACGGCCCGACCTGGCCGTTTGACACAACTTTGGTGCTCCAGGCCATGGCCAATCTTTTGAATGATTATACCCAGGATGTAGTCCAGGCCGACGACTACGTCCGATTGCTAAAACAATACACCCGCCAGCATTACTTGAATGGCGAGCCCGATTTGCAGGAAGACTATAATCCCGACACAGGAAATGTCATCGTCGGCTTGCGAAGGAGCCACCACTATAATCATTCGGGTTATAACGATTTAATCATTAGCGGGCTGGTCGGGCTGCGGCCCCGTGCCGATAACCTTCTGGAAATCAACCCGCTGGTTCCAACTGATCCGAACTCAACCAATGCGCTTCAGTATTTCTGTCTGGAAAACGTTCCTTACCATGGCCAGTTGGTGACGCTGGTCTATGACCGCGATGGCCGGCATTACAAAAAAGGTGCGGGTCTGTCAGTATACGTGAATGGCCGTCAGGCATTGGCCCCTTCGGCAATGGGAAGAAAAACTGTCACCATTTCCGAATCAAATGTTACGACGACATCAACTGCGATTGATTTAGCCGTGAACATGACCCGGGGCGGGTTTCCCGCCGCTTCCGCTTCCATCAACAACGGCACCAACGAACTTTATCAGGCCGTGGATGGCCGCGTCTGGTTTTATCCGAATGTGAGGAATTACTGGTCGAATGAGGGATCAGCGGAGGCCGAGGATTGGTACCGTCTGGATTTTGACAGTGAAAAACGATTCAGTTCCGCTCAGCTCTACTTCTACGCTGACGGCACCAAATTCAAAGCGCCGACAAAATACACCGTTCAGTATTGGACGTCCGGGAAGTGGGTGGAAGTTCCGGGGTCGCGCCGGTCGCCCGGGAAGCCTCTGGCGAACGGCGAAAATACAATCACTTTTCGTCCGGTAATTGCCTCAAAAATTCGCATCCTCTTTGCCAACCCCAGACCGGCCGCGATTGCCTTGGTTGAGGTGAAAATATTCGAATAAAGTGCTCCCCGGCAGCCACTGGCTTGACGCCGTAAGTTGAAAGACTGCTTTGCCCCAGGAGACGCCCTACGCGACCGAACTGTGCCACCGTTGCACTCTGGCCAGGTTACCGCTCCATTCCGATAACCACATCTTGTCTCCGCGTAACTATGCTGAACTATCTTTCAAGCCCAAGCCATTTTTCGTCAAGGTGAGCAAGTAACGACTGGCGACCGGGAATCCACCGGCAGCAACTTTGGCTGCGGGGGGCAAGACCGGGATTGGAGGGTGCAAACGGATTGCGCATGGTTGCCAGTCATGGGCCAACTCAGGGCCGGCTCAGGCGTTGGCTTCCAGGCGTTGAAGATTCACGCACTTGTTATTCTCGTCGCAGGTCAACACGAAGTCCCCATGGATGCCTTCGGTGGTGACAAATCTTTGAAGCAGTGACGCGGGAAACTGAACGGTCTGGCCGCTCGCGCATTGTGCCACCACATGAAGAATCGTGCCCCGGTAATAATCCAGGTAGGCCTCGGACGAGATGTGAAGTTGAAATTCGTAACGATTCATGGATTCTGCATCAATCAAAGTAGCGTCAATTGTCGGGTGCTTGGCTCTCGCAAACTGCTGACACCAAGCCCAAGCAAACGCAAGGGACGCGAAACCAGTTTCTCCCGGCCCAACAAAAAGCACCCCAATCGGTAAATGTCAGCGGCCTCGATAATTGGTTCCTCAACGGAAATCTGGCGTGTGAGGGTGGTGAAATCGCTGTAGCGCACCTTCACCTGGACTGTGTGTGCGCCCAGCTTTCGATGCTTGAGCCGGGACGAAATATCCGCCGCCTGTTCCTTTAGACAGGCTCGCAAGATCTTCCGGTCATCGGTGTCCTTCAGGAATGTTTCCTCGCCGCTGATGCTCTTGATTTCATCCCCGATTTCCAGCGGCCGATCATCTTCGCCCAACGCAAACTGCTTGAGCTTCGGGCCAAACGAACCGACCAAAGCACGCAAATCACCGGCGTAATCCTGCAAATCCCCGACGGTACGGATGCCCACCTTGTTCAACACCTGTTCCGTGACCTTGCCGACACCATAAAGTGTGCGCACCGGCAGGGGACGTAAAAACGATACCCTTTCCGCATCCGTAATCACCGTCAGACCATCAGGCTTTTTATGGTCGCTGGCGATCTTGGCCAGCAGTTTATTGGACGCAATGCCGATGGTCGCGGTCAACTGGCGTTCTGATAAAATTCGCTGTTTCAACTGCTGGGCCAACGGCAAACCTTTGAGCAACGATGCGTCCAGGGTCTCCGCCTGACAGATGCCGGACACATCGAGATACGCTTCATCTATAGACATCAATTCAACGACGGCACCCGTCTCGGCGACAATCTCCATGATGCGGTGAGATTCTGCCCGGTAATGATCCATGCGGGGACGCACAAAAATGCCTTTGGGACAAAGTCTGCCGGCGGTTGCGCTGGGCAGCGCTGAACGGACACCAAACCTCCGGGCCTCGTAACTGGCAGCGCACACCACTCCACGTTGTGTTGGAGGTGCGCCAACGATCACCGGGTGGCCACGCAGCTTCGGGTCATCGCGCTGTTCCACCGAAGCGTAGAAGGCGTCCATGTCGAGATGGAAGATGACGCGAAACATCGCGGCTGAAATATATCGGGGCAATTCTCCCCCAATGCTGAAACAATTTGATTCAATCCCAAAACTGTTAGCCATTGGCTTTCCGAACCTCCTGATTCTGTGCTGCTAAAGCAGCTAGAGTTGGAGGCGAGGGTCGGAATCGAGCGCCTTTAGTGGCGGATGACGGGGTTATCATGCCCGTTTTAACAGGGTATTCAAGCGGATTGTATCACTATTGATGCCGCCGGTTTCCACTTAGTTTGTTAACCATTTTGTTAGCCATATTCAAAACCGCCTCGTTATGGAACTCCTCGGCGCCGACTTCGACGATATCCGCCAAACCGGGAGGCAGAAGCAGTCACGGTAGCGGTGGGAGTGCCAGGGTGCGGACCAGAATTATGTCAATGGTCCGGCACGGGACGGTGCTGATGCTTTGTCCAGAGACCATTGTGAGAAAAGGATGGGCGAAAAGGTGAGGCGTCTGATCGATATGAACCAGCTTTGCCTCAAGCACTATTTTCACCCCTGATGTTCTGTCAACCGTCAACGAACGCGGGGTGTGTCCGAATTTGCTCTAGAGTACGCTGTCTCCAGCATACTTTTCGGCTGAGACAGCCGACACTGCCCGAACGTGACTCTGAAATTCCTGCAAAAAATCTTGAAGTAGCTGCAAGGCCAATTTCGTTTTCCGGGGCTTGGGGAACAGTGGATGGCCGGTTTGGAGGCCGTTTATCAATGGCTTTGATGACACGGGAGGAAGTCACGATGGATGGTTTCAGTTGGACTGGGGGATCGGGAGAAAACGTTTTGAAATCCCGGTGCCCGGTTATAGGATTTCCACTGACGATGCGTGTGTTTGTCCTGTCATTACTGGTCGCATTGACCGGCGGAGCGATGGCGTTTGGTGCGGATAGTAATTCTGCGCCGCCTGTTTTCCAAGGAACAGTCACTTGGGTAGATGCGCAGCGCAAACTGGTGGTTTTGCAGGAAGGAACGAACGTAGCAACGCTCCGAGTAGACTTGCCGCAGTTCGATCTGGTTCCGGGAGAGAAGGTGATGTTGGCCGGGCAAACGGCACCCAAGATCGCCGCCTTTCCGGATTATCCGGACCAGCCCACCGGCAGTGAAATCTATCGTTCGTTCGAAGGGCCGACGAATTGGGCTGAATATTATTTGACGCGGATGCGTGGTTTTCTATGTCCACCGGTCACTGGTTGGTACCGGTTCTGGATTGCCAGCGATGATGCTTCGGAGTTATGGCTTAGCGAGAATACCGATCCCGCCAATGCGAAACTGGTGGCGTCGGTGAGTTACAGCACCTGGACCGACCCCCGGGAATGGGGAAAATTTCCGTCGCAACAATCCAAGGAATTCAAGCTGGAGGCAGGGACGGACTATTACGTCGAAGCCATTTCCTACAACAGCTGGGGGAGAGATTGTCTGGCGGTCGCCTGGCAGGGGCCGAGCCTTGAGCGGTCTGTGATCGACGGGCGATACCTTTCGCCGTGGCGTTCCGGAAATGGTGTTCTGCAAGATGCTTACGTTTCCGGGACGAATGGAATCCTGCGGGAGTACTGGCGAAATTTTTTCGCGAGCGACCTTTCCGTATTGCGATCTTCGGACCCGTCCATTCTGAACCTGCGCCACACACGGATTGTGCACCGGCAGAAAGGCCGATTGCTGGAGCCAACCCGAATTCAGGCCGGGCAGGTTTTGAGTCCGGAAGAAAATTATCATTGGGTGGAAGTTGAAGGACGGGTGAACTTTTCGGCGAGGTCCGACGAACATCTGGATCTGGAATTAATGGAAGGCCAGGCACGCATGAGCGTCCACGTTGTCGGGGTTGCGGGCGAAAATTGGGTGTTCCCGGACCGGTCTTTGGTACGTGTGCGCGGTGTTTGTGAGGCGGTGCTGGATACAAATAGCCAATTGCGGGCTGGAATTCTTTGGGTCAGTGACGCAACGAACATTCTCTGGCTGGATAGTGAAGAGAACTGGTCGCAGTTCGAATCTCTGCCCATGCACTTGCTGACGGCATCGAATCCCGGCCTGGCCGTCGGTCAGTTGATTCGAGCGCGGGGACGCGTGGTCCGACAGGAATCGCCGGGTCTCTGGCGGCTGCGAGGGGACGACATTTTTGAGGGTTACCTTTCCAGCGACGGGACGAATTGGAGTTCCATCGGCCCGCCGGTGGAATTCGCCATGAGCAATTCCGCTCTCGCCGGATTGGCAGTGGCCTCTCACTCGACCGGAGAGTTGGCCGTGGCGCAATTCGACCACATCAGCGGTTTATCCGGAGCGTGGCAGGGAACCAACATTGGCGGACCTGCCCGCGCCGGCAGTTTTGATTTGAACGGCACGGCCGGAACGGTACGCGGATGCGGGGAGGATATCTGGTCTGGGTCCGACCAGTTTTTCTTTGCCTACCAGGTGTTAGAGGGGGAAGGTGAGATTGTGACCCGTCTTGCGGGTCTGAAGAGCGCGGACCCTTTGGCGAAAGCCGGCGTGATGATTCGTGAAGTCCCGGCGAGCACGTCAACCTGGGCAGGCATGTTGGTCATGCCTACGCATCGAATGGGCCTGCAGGCGCGGCGAGAAACCGGCCGGAATACCGCCGGCGCGCTTTCAAGTCAACCGGACGATTGGCTCAAGTTGACGCGCCACAGAAGCTCTTTCCTCATGCGCGCCGATAGCCGGAAGGAATTCAGTTCAGGACAGATGCTGGATGTTCTGGGAATTCTGGCCTGGGAAAAGGAAACCCCGGTGTTGACGGAGGCACGTTATCGGGGGATTGCCGAGTCGGTTTCGAATTCGAGATCGCCAGTCTCCCATTCGCCCGCTCCGCCCATCGTGCGGGACGTTTTGATCAGGAACATGGCGGCTCAGGAAGAAGCGGCGCGGCTGGCAGGGTCACTGGCCCGCTTCCGGATTCGCGGAGTGGTGACCTTCAATGACCAGGTCGCCGGCGAGCCATTGTTGTTTGTTCAGGACGTCAGCGGTGGGTGTCTGGTTCGATTGCGGGCGGGCGCGGTCCGGAAGGCGATTAAAGCCGGAGAAATGGTGGAATTGACCGGCGCATCGATCCTGACCAATGGTGTGCCGGAGTTTGCTGCCAGCGGCATTGCCTCGATCGGGGTGGGGAGCCCACCGCAGCCGATGCAATTTCCATTTACTGCGGCTGACAATGGCCCGCCAGACGGGCAATGGATTGAAATCAAGGGAGTGGGAAGGTCAGTCAACGGAAACAGCACGCTCATGGTGATGACCAAGGGTGGCATGTTTCCCGTATGGGCAGGAACAGTTGCGGCTGGCCGACTGGCCCGATACATGAATGCCCGAGTGCGAATCCGCGGCGTGTTTTGGAGGGCAACCGCTCCGATGCTCTTGATTTCCTCGGAGAGTTTCGTTGAAATCGAAGAACCTTCGCCACAAGATCCTTTCGACATCCCGGTATTTCCGATCGACGCGTTGCGCGCCTTGGATGTAAAACCGGAGTTCGCGCGGCAAATAAAGATCGCCGGTGTGGTGACCTGCCGGCGCGATGAGTTCTTTCTGGTGCAGGACCGATCCGGGGGCGTTCGGGTTGACACCAGGCTACCATCCAATGTGGAAGTAGGTGATGCAGTCGCGGTGGCCGGATTTCCGGCGGAAGAATCGTCCAGCCCGGTATTGTCCGAGGCGGTCGTCAATCGACTAGGTCCGGGCAAACTCCCCCGGTCTGTGACGCTATTGTTGGACGACGTTATGGACGAAAGAAACAACAATCGGGTGGTGAGGCTGGAGGCGGTGTTGCTGGAACAACGCCGCTGGAGCGGGATGCAGTTTTTGGATCTGCAGGTTGGGCAACGGGCCTTTCGCGCTGTGTTGCCGGTCAACGCGGGAGCTTTGCCGGCCATCGCCGTCGGCAGCCGCATTCAAGTGACCGGGGTGAGCCAGATCGAGCGTGCGGAATCCTCGCCGGGCGACCCGGTTCGCCGCGAGAAACCCCTGGTGACCTCGCTGGAACTGTTCCTGCGCCAGCCCGCGGATGTCGTGGTGCTGCAACCGCCGCCCTGGTGGAACTGGAAGTACACGGCGGGCTTAATCGGATTTTTCGTATTAGGCCTGGCCAGCTCGGTAATTTGGATCCGGATGCTACGTCGGCGGGTGGAAGAACGCACGCGCGAGTTACGCGAAGCGATGGGCAAACTGCAGAAAGAAACACAGATTTCGGCAACTCTGGCCGAACGAGACCGGCTGGCTGGCGAAATCCACGACAGTCTGGAGCAGGGGTTGAGCGCGATCATGATGCAGACCGATGCGGCGGCGAAGCAGATGCACCAACCGGAGGAAGTGAGCCGTTTTCTGGCCGTGATCAAAAACATGGCGGGCTTCAGCCGGGCGGAGGTCCAGCACGCCGTTTGGGACATGCAGTCGCCTCTGCTTGAGAATGCGGATCTAGGCACGGCTTTGCACCGCATCGCCCGCGAAATCAGCGCGGGCGACCTGCCGAGGGTGTCGGTGCAAATCTGTGGGCCAGCGTGCGCATTGCCTTCGACGGTCGAACACCATTTGTTGCGCATTGGGCAGGAGGCCATTACCAATGCAGTGAAACACGGACAACCGAAAACGATCCAGTTGACTTTGAATTATGGAACAAAAGGGGTGACACTGACGGTGCATGACGACGGATGTGGGTTCTATCCGAACATGGTGGCAGTGGGGAACGGCCATTTTGGCCTGCAGGGATTGCGGACTCGCGCTCGAAAAATCAACGCGTCGTTGACTATATCCAGCAAACCCAATCAAGGGGCCACCATTGAGGTGGTGCTGCCATGGGATGCAGTCGGCTCAGCCGAGAATCTACCGTCGAGAAGTTCTTAAGTTATGAGTCCCAAACCTAAAAGCGAATCAAAAATCCGCCTCTTGCTGGCGGAAGACCACATTCTCATGCGCATGGGACTTGTTTCCGCCACCCGGAACGAACCGGACTTGTTGGTGGTTGCGGAGGCGGAAGACGGACGGCAGGCGATTGAGCTGTTTCGCAAGCACAGGCCGGATGTGGTCATCGTCGATTTACGGTTGCCCGGTATGGACGGAATTGAATTGATCAAAGTCCTGCGTCAGGAGGACGCCGCGGCGCGGATCGTGGTTTTAACCAGTTTTGCCGGAGGCGACGACGTGATCCGCGCCATTCAAAGCGGAGCATCGGGATATGTGATGAAGAGTATGCCGTTGGAACGGGTCCTGGAAGCAGTACGTGTAGTTCATGCGGGTGGACAGTACATTCCGCAGGAAATCGCCAGCCGCATGTGTGAGCGCATTCATTCCGACTTGTCGGTCCGTGAGTTGGAAGTACTGCGGCTGATCAGTAAGGGAAGGAGCAACAAGGAAATTGCTTCTGCTTTAGGCATCGTCGAAGGCACAGTCAAGGCGCATCTCACGAATATATTCACGAAACTTGGTGCTGCCGATCGCACACAGGCAATTACCATTGCGATCAAACGGCAAATTCTACAGCTGGAATAACTTCAGGCAGTCTTCTGCGGTTTGAAATGGCGGCTATGACTAAAGTCATAGTGTGGTTAGGACTTCAGATGAATAGTTTTCATTCATCCCAAAGTTTAACCTGACTAGGTGGCTCGTTTTTTACCCCAATACTCGCACTTATCACTGGTGTGAGATTTATTACCATGAGGATCAGGCCACCGCGTGTTTTATTGGTCTTAGGTTGGTATGATTATCGGTTGCATCGTGGTGTTGAAAAGTATGCACAGGAGCACGGCTGGCAACTTTCCGAAGATTTGGCACGTGAAAAAGTCATTCCCTGGGGTTGGGATGGCAACGGGATTCTGGCCTGGTTGGGGGCGGGTGATGACTTGGCAGATTTTGTATCGCAAGCCCTAAAACCAACAGTGGATTTTAGTTTCCGCAGGCCAGAGTTAAAATTCACACGCGTTCTTGAAAATACAACGCAAACCGCACAACTGGTGATTGACCATTTTCTATCCCGCGGGTTCCGTCATTTTCTTTTTTATAGTGATGCGCCCAACTGGGTTTATGACGAACGAGGCAGTGCTTTCGTTGCTCATTTAAAGCATGCCGGCCGGACTGCGACGTGGCTTCGCTGGCATGAATCTTCTGCATTTTGTACCGATCGCAAGGCCTGGAAACGCAAACGCGCCTGGCTGGCTCAGGAGATGAAACGCGTCTCCAAGCCGGTTGGGGTCTTCGCCGCCAGCGACGGCCTCGCTTTGGAAGTTCTGGAAACTTGTGAAGCCGCTGGAATTGCTGTTCCCGAAGAAGTTTCAATCGTAGGAGCTGGCAATTCGCTCTTGGGTGTTGATGCGATGCGCACTCCGATTTCAAGTGTTGACGTGAATCTGGAAAAGGTCGGCTATCAGGGAGCAGCCTTGTTGGGCCGGTTGATGCAGAGGAAGCCGGCTCCTAAGTACCCGGTTCGAGTATCGCCTTTCCGTTTGATCGTTCGAAAGAGCAGCGATTTGATTGCTGTGAAACATCCTGGTGTGGCCAAAAGCTTGCGATTCATGTGGGACCATTATCACGAACCAATCGGGGTAAATGATCTGGCGACAGCTGCCTCGATGTCCGTACGCAATTACTATCATGCCTTTGTTGACAACGTCGGCCGGCCGCCTGGCAATGAAATCCAACGAATACGAATCGAACGAGCGAAAAGGTTGCTTTTAGAATCCAGCGATAAAATTGAAGTCATTGCCAAAATGTGTGGTTACACAAGTGCCAATAGCTTTTGGGTTGCTTTCAAACGCTCAGTAGGCATGCCGCCTATGACTTACAGTAAGTTGCAACACCAGAAAAACTTAATTGTGGCTTGATCAAGATTCCAGAGGCAATGGGTTAGGATCTGCAACTATTACCAGAACCAGAATTTAAGATACCCTCCAAACATTATGGTGACGATATACGGTCGAGTTTCTTTGCGCAGCGTAAAATCGGACATGCTGCCGGTTAAAGCCACTGCGGCTTGCAACGATATTGCCCCAGGCCGACTTGCAGGAAATTCATGTCGTTTCGCCAAAACTCGGTGAAGCCAACAGTAAAGACCATGATAGGGTTTATTAATCTCAAGTAGCAAATTAACACGAGCTTGTGCCATCGCATGAATCTGAAACGAAATGAATCCATGGTTTTGACCCCTTTGGGTTGCAAGGGATGCGGTGCGGTTTTAAAACAAAAGCGAGCCTTCACTCTGATCGAATTGCTGGTGGTGATTGCGATCATTGCGATCCTCGCTTCATTGCTGCTGCCAGCCTTGGCGCGCGCGAAATTGAAGGCAACCCAGTCCGTTTGTCTTGGCAATCAGAAGCAGATGGCTACGGGCATGATGTTGTACGCCGGGGACAATTCAGATCAGGTTGTGCCGATGAGTGACTATAATGACGCCACCATTCTGCTGAATATAGCCGGCGGCTTTTGGGGGGGGAAGAGCGGGCCAAGCATTCCCACGGTTAGTGATGACCAAAAAATGCTTCAGGCAGCACAAGCCGAGTTGATGACGAATAATCCACTGGGTCCATCCTTGCAGAATCCTGGTGTGTTTGCCTGTCCTGGTGATACACGACTTAAGCTGTCTGACAAGGCTTCGGGCTGGGCTTATGGCAGTTATTCTAAAACCGAAAATGTGGGCGGCGAGGCCGCTTCCAGCTTCTTTGGAATAAAGGATACCTATAGAAAATTTTCAGACATGAAAGCGGCAGTAGATACTTTCATGTTTATAGAAGACGCGAACAGCAGCGGTTCGACCGGTGGAACCAGCAAAGGTTATAACCTGGGAACCTGGGAGGTGCGGTGGGATTGGTCGGCAACCTATTTTACTTGGGATGATCCTCCCGCCATGTATCACGGAAACATCGGCACTTTCGCCTATGCGGATGGTCATGCGGATTTTCACAAATGGGTAAGCGCCTCCATCATTAAAGCCGGACTCGCCGCCGCAACCGCAAAGGCATACGCCACCGGTTACATAGTAACCACATCCGACCAAAGTTTTATTCACGATCATTATCGTTTTCCCGGCTGGAAATAATTTAATTTTCCCAAATACGCGCAACTCAACGGCCTCATTTTACCCATCGACCCGATCAACCCTACCCAAAACTACAACCAAATCAGTCATATGAAAAATAGTCGAACAGGACAAAGTATTATCCGTTTAATTATTGGTGTCGGCATCTTGCTTTTGGCCGGCGCAGTGACATCACGCGCAGCCGACGGCACATGGACCAATACCGCCGGTGGCAATTGGAGCACCACGGCAAATTGGACTAACGGGATCGTGGCCGACGGCTCGGGAAGCACCGCATTCTTCAACGTGCTTGATCCAACCGCGGACATCGCGGTTGCCTTGGATACTACCCGCACCATTGGCAACTTGGTCTTTTCCGACGTGGACACCAACACGGCGGCTGGCTGGACTTTGTTCGGTGGGCCGCTGACGCTGGCCGGGGCAAGTCCGACCATTACCGTCAGCAACCTGGCCTTCGGCAAAACCGCTACGATCAGCGCGGTGTTGACCGGCCAGGGCTTTTTGAAGCAGGGCGACGCCGGTTTGGTGCTGTCAGGAGCCAACACGATGGTTGGCCCGAATGAACTCGATGCCGGAACGGTTTTCTATGGCAATGCAACGGCATTCGGCGGCAACAGCAATACCTTGGCCTTCAATGGCGGGGCAATTCAATTCCTCTCAGGCGCTCCGTCGCTTGGTCTCACAAACATGAATGTGTTGACGTCAGCAACAATAATCGTGACCAACGGCAACTATGACAGCTATATGGCGAATGGGGGACGCATTTCGGGGGATGCCAACTCCGTGATTTACATCTACAGCTTCAACCGATTCACACCGGGAGGAACCGGAGGTGCCGCCTGGGACCTGTTTAAAGGATTCAGCGGGACCATTGATCTGACCGGCAGTTCGAGCGCCATGGTGGCACGCATGAATTTGGGCTCCACCAATATCTACGATTTGAGCACCGTCACGCTTAACAGCGGTACCAATGGCGGTCGCTTTCAGTGGCGCACGACGACCTCCGGTACGGTCGTCAGGATTGGCGCGCTCACCGGCGCCGGCGGCCGGTTGCTCGCCAGTGAACAGGCCGGCAATCCGCTTTTGACATGGCTGATCGGCTACAAAAATCTCTCAACAGTTTATGGCGGCATTATCGCAGACACCGATGCCAGCCGGCGCGGGGCGCTGACCAAAGTCGGCACCGGGACGCTGACATTGACCTCGACCAATACTTATACGGGGGCGACGGTAATCAGTAACGGCGTTTTGGCGCTCACCGGCAGCGCTCTTTTGAGCGCAACTCCCAGCATCACCGTGGTCAGTCCGGGAATATTCGACGTTTCCGGCATGACTGCCGGGACGTGGTCGATAGCGACCAACGCCATTATCAGCCGGACCTTGGCTGGAAACGGCACGGTAGCGGGCAGTGTGACAATGACCAACGGGATCATCAGCCCCGGCGCCAACGTCGGTACCCTGACGTTTGCCAACGACCTGTTGCTGGGAGGTACAGCGACCAACGTCTTCGACATCGTCAGCCCTGCCGTCAGCGACCGGATCGTCGTGAACGGCAACCTCAATCTGAGTTCACCGGTTGTCTGTCAACTGGTCCCCAACTTGTCCAACGTTATCATCACCAACGGGACTTATGTACTCTTCCAATACGGCACTTTGACGGGCGATTGGAGCAACAACATCGTGCTCAGTTCTCCTTCGCAACTGGGAACATTTGCGATCAACACCAACGCCAGCTCGCAGATTGTGCTGACGGTTTCGGGCGCACAATTGATTGATTTGACCTGGCGCGGAGACCACGGCAGTGATTGGAGTACCGCCAATAATTGGCGGGATACCAACGGGGCTCCAGTCACCTGGTCAGATGGCCGGGTTGCCCATTTCGACGATACGGCAACAACCAAGTCGGTCACGTTGTCGGTGCCACTCAGTCCGGCCCGGGTTTTGTTCAATAATACCACCGCGTATGATTTCACCGGGGCGGGTTACATCACGGGCTTGGGCGTCATGGTAAAAGACGGCAGCGGCAATGTGGTAATGGCTGTCGCCAATAATTATTCGGGGTCCACCACCATCAGCAATGGCACCCTGCAGGTTGGCAATGGCGGGTCGGCAGGTTCCATCGGCAGCGGTCCCCTGATAGACAATGGAATCATAGCCTTTAATCAACCGATTAATATAACATATGGTGCCTCTATTTCCGGCACGGGCGGGCTGATTCAAATGGGCCCTGGTCTGTTGACGTTGAATGCTATCAACAGCTACACCGGGAATACGATTATCAGCAATGATGCGACACTTTTCGTTGGCGACGGAGCGATCAATGGCTCAGTTCTTGGCGCGGTGACCGTCAATAGTAATGCGACAATTCATTACTTATTTAACAGTGCAGGCAGTGTGTTCATTGACAACGGTCTCATCGGAACGGGCAATGCGATCTATGAAATAAACGAAGGCGGGACAACGACAAGTCCGCGGACCATCACCCTTACTACCCTGGCAACCAATACCGGTTTTTCCGGAAATGTTGATATCAAGGCAGGCACACGATTGGAAGTGACTACAGCGTATGGGTTGCCGGGAACCAATATCACCGTGGAATTGACTCCCGACCCTTATTTTTCAGGTTCGCTGTATGTTCATGGCGGGGCGGTTACCAACACGGCAGCCATCTCGATCATTGGGCGAGGCCCGGCTACGGGGGTTGACACTCCGCGCGGTTTTGGAACGTTGCGCCTGAACAATGGCTGGGCAGGCCTCATTACCATCGCCGGCGTGGATCCCCTTAGTGGCTATACCACCATTGGCGGATCGAGCGGGACCGGCACCCTTCTGGGCAACATCGCCGACGGCGGGAATGGCTATCCGCTCGAATATTTCGGCGGCACGATTCAGGTCGGGCCGGCAACCGGAGTGAACAGTTATGGCGCAACGCTCATTTCCGAAGCGCTGACCGGGAGTGGCGTTGGGGTATCCGGCAATACCACAGTCGTGGCACTGAACACCAATGCCTTCAGCACCAACGCTCTGCACATGCAAGGCCAGAGCACACTGCAGTTGAATGGAAACAACCTGGCGTTTGCCAACCTGATTGATGACAGCGCGTCGCTGGCTGCCACCAACCTGTATGCACCGGTCATCCTGAACAATAGCACCAGCGCACCTGCCACCATCACCGTGGGAAGAGACAACAACGATTCGACCTTTAATGGCAAGTTTGGAAATGGCACGTCCTCATCCTCAAAGCCTCTGAACTTTACCAAAACCGGCGTGGGTACTCTTACGTTGAGTGGAGACAGCACCAACACCGGTACGGTCAGGGTCAGCGGCGGCACTTTGTCACTGGCACAGGTGTCAGGGACGTACCTTTCGGTGTGGCAGAACGGTCCTTTGTTCGGAGGTTCAGGCTCGTTCAGCAACGCCGCGCTGATCACGGTTGACAGTGGTGGCTTCCTGAATGTGGTTGGCCGAACTGATGGAACTCTGACGCTCAACAGCGGTCAGACCTTGGGTGGTAATGGGGTAGTGCTGGGCAATGTGATAGCCCTGGCAGGATCTACCATCAACCCTGGGAGTTCAATCGGTACGCTAGCCTTGGGGAACAATTTAACGCTCCAAGGCCAGCTGTTGCTGGAATTGAACCGCACCAACGGCCAAAAGAACGATCTGCTGACGGTGTCGGGCGCAGCTTCATATAGCGGCGGAACCCTGGCGGTAACCAATATTGGTCCGGTCTTGCAGGTGGGAGATTCATTCACCTTGTTCGGCGGCGCGCGGACCTTTGGTTCGTTTAACCTCCAGACCAACGATTACGTGAACAACGTGAAGTACACCTGGAACAATACGGTTGCTTCCGATGGCAAAATCACGGTGACGGGCGTGAACCCCTTGGTTAATCTCCTATCGCCGGCCATTCAGTTGTCCAGAGCCGGCAACACCTTGAATCTTGCCTGGCCCACCAACCTGGGGTGGACCTTGTTGACCAACTCAGTCGGTTTGAAGGCAACCGATCAATGGTTTCCGTATCCCGGATCCACGTTGTTGACCAACGTGAGCATCAACCTGGATTCAACGAAGTCGAACGTATTCTATAGGATGGCTTATCCGTATCCCTAAATCAGGCCGTTAAACTTGGCGGTGGAGGGGGGTCGCCGTGGAATGCAGATGGAAACAGGCAGGGGCCGGGCAAAGGCTGCCCCTGCCTGATTTCCCATCAGGCACCATGATCGGTTGCCGTCCCGGGGCCATACAAAAACATGAACCAATTGCCAACGCAGCTAACGCGGATGAAACCAGGCCGTCCAATCAATTATTCGCGTCGGTCAGGAGTGTTCGCCGGCCGGGGCGGCCAGTTTGCCGGCGTACGCTACCCCGGCCTTGTCCGGGGTTTCCGGTTCCTGTTGGAACATTGTTATGAACCCGTCAACATCTGCGACGTGGTGAACGCGTCAGGCATTTCACGGCGCGGATTCCATTATGTTTTTTTCAAATGCCTTGGCGTTCAACCGGGGCAATTTCTACGCGACCTCCGCATCCAACGCGCCAAGCAACTGCTTGCCGGGTCGGATTTGAAACAGGAGACGGTTGCCCTGATGTCCGGATACGAAAGAGTCAATAGTTTCTGGGTCGCCTTCAGGAAAGCAACGGGCCTTTCGCCTGAACAATTCCGGAAACGGGTTCATTGCGGGTCGCGGGTGCAACCGGTTGAGCCAACCCGCTGGATTTCAACCGCCGTTTTGCCCGCGCTTGAGCCGGGGTCCAACCGCACGAACGTCAATTGTTTTGGCGGAATCATGTAATAGCGAACCCATGGCCATAAAGAATGATAAACCGTTTTCAACGGATGTTTCATCAAAATGATATCCCAGCCACAACCGCAATGTCTTTATGATGATCCGTAATCTGACGCAAGTGCTCGGGCTCGCCGCGCTGACGTTTCTTTCGAGCGCTCATGCACAAAACCTCTTCGTCAATATTCGCACCAGCGGTAGCACTCCATCCATTTCTACGATTGCCGCGCCTGCGGGCTTTTCCTATAGCGCCGCCGCGCCTGTGCCTGGCACGACTTGGAATAATGTTGGTCGCACGGTGACGGTTCCGGGGGACACCACCGCAGGTTCCACGTCACCGCTTTACAATGGCTTGGCGTTGTATAATTCCATCGGCACCGGCACTTTGCAGACACTTTCGGTTGCATACTATTCCGCGGTCACGACCGGCTCGCGGACAGAACCATCCACGGCATCCGGTGAAAATGCGATTCAGCCGGGAGGGGTCATGGCCGAAGCATGGCGAAACTATCTCAATGGGAGCGGAAACTATTTTGTCTTTACCATTTCCAACCTCACCGCTTCAACGCCCTATGGAATTTATTTTTACGGCGGCACCGGAACGGGCGGGCAAGCTGTCGGTTTGACATTGCCCAGCGGATTCGGATTGACAAATAGTCCAACCGACGCTTTTACCACCAATAACACCGTCAATAGCAGTGGCACCTACGGCTCGCTTTGGACGGTTCCCGGTGGCGTAACGAGTCTCATGCCGCAAGGCTCCACGTGGAATACGCTTTATGGCAAATCCGACGCATCGGGCGTTTTCAAGTTTCTGTTCAACGGCCCGAGCAGCCATGCCTATTTCAACGGTTTTCAAATTGTTCCTTTGTCAGCACCAGGCCTGAGTGGAGTGACGAATCAAACGGCTGTCGCTGGCAATAGCCCGGCGTTGAGTGCGGTGGTCACGGGTTTGCCGGCGGCGAACCTGCAATGGCGGTCCAATAATGTTGCTATTACCGGTGCGACCAATCCCTCGTTGACGTGGAACAACGTCCAATATGCACAGAACGGTACGGTCTATTCGCTCGTGGCCAGCAACATCATTGGAGCAGTGACGAACAACATGACCTTGACGGTCATTGTGACGCCGAGCATTGCCGGCTTGAATAATCAAGCCGCACCGGTTGGTGCGACCGTGACCATACCAGCAACGGTTTCCGGTGTTCCTGATCCCACGACCCGCTGGCAATTCAATGGGAATGATTTATTCAACGGTCCAACGGGCAATGGTTCAACCGTTTCCGCCAGTGCCACCAGCACGCTCGTCATTACAACTGCGCAAGCTGCGGACACCGGTACCTATTCGCTCATCGCCAGTAACAGCGCCGGGATCGTCACGAATGGCATGACGCTGACGGTTTCATCCGGCAACGTTTCGCCCACCATCACCGGACCGACGGATCAAACGGCGGTCCAGGCCAGCAACGCGACGTTCAGCGCATCGGTTTCCGGTCTGCCGGTGCCGACCTTGCAATGGCGGGTAAACGGGACCGATATTCTCGGGGCAACCAGTTCTTCGCTGATGGTGAACAATGTCCAATATTCGCAGAACGGATTCTTTTATTCGCTGGTGGCCAGCAATCGTGCCGGACTTGCGACCAATAGCGCCACATTGTTTGTGCTGGTCCCGCCGGCGATTTCGCAACAGCCGACGAATCTTGTGGTGGCGGTCAGCAATTCGGCAGCCTTTAGCGTTACGGCCAGTGGCATTCCGGCCGTGGCTTATCGGTGGTACCGGAATGGCAATCCGATCGCCAATGCCACCAGTTCGTTCTATTCCATTGCCAAAGTTTTGGGCGCGGACAACGACGCGGTCTTTTCCGTGACGGTCAGTAACAGTGTCGGGGTGGTGACCAGCAGCAACGTCACGCTTACGGTTTTGTCCACGATGCTGACCGGAACTTTTCTGCCCACGAACGGAGCGGTGAATATCAGTCCTGACCAGCAGTTGCGCATCGTCTTCACCGGTGACACGCCGGTGCTCGCCTGTACGGGCAAGAAATTGTATGTGCGCGCCGCTGCAGACGACTCCTTGTTTGCCATGATTGATACCAGCCGGTTCCAAACCTATTTGACGGACAGCGCTACGGTCAGCAATGCCTTTGTCCGTACGTCGCAAGGGCAAAGTTTCTTTTATATGCCCATTGCAATTTACGGCAAGGAGGCGTGGATCACGCTTAACCCGACGAATCGCCTATCCTACGGCAAGACCTATTATGTCACTTGCGATGCCGGTTTGTTTCTTGATTCAAACGGCGCGGCGTTTCCAGGTATCACCGGCACTAACACTTGGAAATTTTCCACAAAATCGGCTGGACCGGCAACCCCGACCGCTTCCACCGGCCCGACCAATATCACCGTCGGCCTGGATGGCACGGGCGATTTTGCGACATTGCAAGGAGCATCAGATTGGGTTCCCCAGAACAACACGCTCAAGCGCATCATCACCATTCAACCGGGCATCTATCACGACTTTGCCATCTTCACCCAGAGCCGCAACAATGTGGCGGTGGTGGGCGCCGGGGCGACCCGCGATGACGTGCAGATCATTTATCCCAACGCCGCTTACACCAGCGGAAGCTCCTGTGGCATGTTGCGCTTGGAATCGTCGGATCTGTATATCCGCAACCTCACACTGGATAACCAGGTTTACCTGACCAACAGCCTTGACAATTACGGCCCGTGGGCTGGTCGGCTCAACACGCTGGATACGACGGGCCAGCGCCTGATTTTTGACAATGTGATCGTCAAGGGTGGTCAGGACACGCTTTTCGCCGTCGGTGGAAGCGCCTATTACAATCGCTGTGAAATCTGGGGCAGCACGGATTTCATCTACGGCGGAGCGCTGGCCGTGTTCGACCAGTGCAAAATCGTCGAAATCAAATCAAGTGGTGGACCTTGCACCGCCCCCAGCACACCCTACGCGCAGCCCTTCAATCTGGTGTTCTTGAACTGCAGTTTTCCACAAGCCAAGGTTGCCAATGGCTATCCTTATGATGTCGGCAATGCCAGCACGACCTTCATGCGCCCGTGGGGGCAGGATGGCATGACCGCCATCATCAATTGCACGGTGGGCAGCCAGATTTCCTCGGCCGGTTGGGGCGTATTTGGTAGCGGCACCGAAACCACCTGCCGAGCACGGGAAGTTGGCACGACACTCATCGGAGGTGGGGCAATCAATATACCCCAGGTTCGCTGGAACGCCGGCGCCTACTGGGTTAATACATTGGATCCGGATTACACGAACAATCCGTCGCTTTCGCCGACCGACCCGTTACTCGCAGTGCCGACCGGCACCAATAACCGCGTCGTGGTAACGGTGGACACGAACAATTACACTCTTTCGGGGATTTTCGGCAATTCGTATTTCAATTTGAACGGCTGGCAGCCGACGGTGATCCCAACCATCACGTCCCAACCAGCCAGTGAGACGGTCAATCTTGGAGATACCGCCACGTTCACAGTAGCGGCCACCGGCCTCCCGTATCCGGCCTATCAATGGCTGAGGGATGGCGCAAGCCTCACCGGAGAAACCAACGCCTCATTATCCCTTCCCGGCGTGCAGTCGGGTGATGCCGCAACCTATTCTGTCATCGTCTCGAACCACGCCGGCTCGGTGACCAGCAGCAATGCTCTGCTCTCCGTCGTTGTTCCTGTGAATACCACGCCGACAAACATAGTGGCTGGGGTCGTCGGGAACAGTCTGCAACTCTCGTGGCCGGTGGACCATCTTGGGTGGCGTTTGCAATATCAAACGAATGCCATGAGCAGCGGCCTTGGCAATAATTGGATGGACTGGCCCGGTTCGACCAACGTTATTCAAACCAATATCGTCGTCAATCCGTCTCCCGGAGCGACCTACTTCCGACTCGTTTATCCATAATCTCGTTTGCTGAATTATTTATGAATCTCTCCCTCCAATGTTCTCGAATTCGCTATCGCAGCGTGGTAAGACGAATCGTCTTTTTATTATGGGTATTAAGCGGTTGCACAATTTTAGCAGCCATTCCGCTTCCGCAAATCAACACCAACAATATTCTTAACATCACCGATTTCGGAGCTGTCAGCAGTACAACATTGACCAACACCACGGCCATCCAAAACGCGATCAACGCCGCCGCGGCCGGGGGCGCCACCAATGGGTTGAGCGGCGGAACGGTGGAAGTTCCGGCGGGAGTTTATTTGAGCGGGCCACTCACGATGAAGAGCTTTGTCAACCTGCAGATTGACGCTGGGGCGATGTTGCAGATGCTGCCCTATGGCAGTTATCCGGGCGGTACGTCGCCGACGGATTTCATTTCCGCTTCAAAGCTTCACGACATCGAAATCAGCGGCAGTGGAACCATTGACGGACAGGGCGCGGTTTGGTGGGCGACAAACAATGCCACGTCGGGCGGCATCAATCGCCCCAAGGCCATGTTCGCGCCCAGCACGTGCACAAACGTTCTCGTGCGAGATGTGACCCTGCAAAATCCGCCGAACACGCACATTTCTTTTCGTTCAATATGCAACAACGTGACGGTTGACCATATCAACATCAATACGCCCAATGGCACCCCCAACACTGATGGTATAGATTGTTCCGGCGTGAATGTGTTGATCGCCAACAGCCACATCACGGATGGCGATGATTTTATAGCCATGGGCGACGGGCATGTGGGCTCGTTCAATCACGACTTTACGATCACCAATTGCCTCTTTGGAACCGGGCACGGTGTTTCGATCGGCAGTTTTACCCAGGGCGGCTTGAGTAATTTGCTGGTAATCGATTGCGTCTGGACCAATGGGACCTCCGGCTTTCATCTCAAGTCAGATGATAGTCGCGGTGGACTGGTGCAAAACATCAGATTGATCAACCTGGCAATGACGAACACGCAAATCCCAATTTTTCTATATAGTTATTACACCAACAGCGGTACCTCTACCGGCGTAACGGTGGACAAGGCGGCAGCGTATCCCGTTCTTCCGGTGGATAGCACCACGCCGATATGGCGCGATATTCTCATCAGCAACCTCACGGCGGTCGCGGCCAGTGGCTTTCCCGCAGGCATCATCTGGGGCAAACCTGAACTGTCCTTTAGCAACGTCGTGATGGATCACGTCAATATCACCGCGACAAAGTATTTTCAGCTCTACAATGCACAGGGAGTTCAATTGATTGATTCGCAAATTACCGTACCGTCCACGAACACGTTTGCGCTCTACAACGCCGAATTGGTCATTACCAACCGCGCACCCACTGCAAATCTCGTCAAACTGGAAGGCATTTCGACCAATGGTTTCAGCAACGCGTTGCGCCTTTACAATGCGCAAGTTACTCTGGCTAAAACCAATATGCTTGCCACCAATCGCGGCCTTACCTTTTCCGGCAGCGTGATGACGGTGAGTAATAATTTGACCCTGTCTTCCTCAAGCTTGGTTGGTTTCGTTGTGGGCACAAATGCGGCCACCATTGCGGTTAATGGCAATCTGACGCTGGGCGGCACCAATAACATCATCGCCGGCAGTGGGCTTGCTGCTGGAATCTATGTGTTGTACGCCTACACCGGTAACTTGGGCGGCAGTCCGCCGATATTGGGCGTGACTCCAGCGGATTTCAGCTGCGCCTGGGATACCAATACGGGCGGGCAGGTAAAGTTGGTTGTCGTTGCCCTGCCGGGAATTCCCGCCAATCTGACTGCTTTGGGAACCAACCTGCTGATCAACCTCAGCTGGTTTGGCGCTTCCAATGCCACCAGTTACAATTTAAAACGGTCCACCACCAGCGGCGGACCCTATTCGACCATCGCCAACCTGCGTTCAACCGACTACGCGGATGCTGCGGTTGATCCGGGCACGACCTACTTTTACGTTGTGACGGCGACGAATTCCGCCGGCGAAAGCGCGCCTTCCTTTCAGGCGAATGCAGTAGCGCTGCCGTCGTTGATCTCGACGAACGTGAACGTTCAGACGATGGGAAATCAGCTGCAATTGTCCTGGCCGGTGGACCATATCGGGTGGCATTTGCAGATTCAGACCAATGCGTTGACCCAAGGCTTGGGCCCAAACTGGATCGACGTGTCGGATTCACAATCAACAAACAATGTTTTCGTTCCCATCGACCCCAACAACGGCAGCGTTTTTCTGCGTCTGACTTATCCATAAAAAGATGAAATCGCCTGGCCGATCCTGCTTTCAACTCGCCGGCATTGGTTCACATTTGGGAACGATTTGCGGGTTTAGTATCGATTACTGTCAACTTTTGAAAGACATGATGCGGAATTTGCATTTAATGACCATGGCCCTCAGCAGCTTTTTGCTGGCCGGTGCAGTAAGTTTGCGAGCCAACACGACGGAAACAACAATGCCGATGGCATTCACGGCCTACTCCAAGTTTTATGAATTGAAAACTCCGGCGTTGGAAACGGCCGATGATGTCACTTTGGAAGCACGGATAAAAATTGACCCGGCTTGTCCGGAGGGTGCGCGCATAATCGATAAATGGGCGACGGGTTCGCAAGGCGGCTGCCGGCTGGAAGTCGGGCGCAACGGCGGCTTGCGATTTGTCACGACTGCGCCGGAAGCGACTGAATATCAATCCAAATTACCTGCTGATAAAATGTCGCAGGTGGTCGCCGTTTTCAGCCCGCGTGGTTTGCAGGCAAATATTTATGTGGATGGAAAACTGGTTGCGTCCAATCCATCCGAATCCGGCCGCTGGCCGGTCCCGCGCACGACCATTCCATTGCGCATTGGCGCGGATCAGGAAGGCGGGAACCGTTTTGTCGGCAGCATTGGTCAGGTGGCTGTCTTTAATCAGGCGCTCTCGGCTGATCAGGTGACGCAGCGCTTCGATCTAAGGAGCGAATCAATCAATCCGATAGGCGAGTGGCAGTTGACGAGTAACGCCATCAATGTCATCAGGCCGGTCGCTGACCACGCCTCATTGGCTGTTCCGCTGGAAATCAAATCCGTGGAAGCCGGGCCGACCAATGCGATGACGCTTTGGTATCATCAACCCGCGCGCGAATGGGTCGAGGCGTTGCCGATTGGCAATGGCCGGCTGGGCGCAATGGTTTTTGGCGGCGTGGCGGAAGAGCGGCTGCAGTTTAACGAAGATACGATCTGGTCGGGCAGTCCCTATAATCCGGCCAATCCGGCCGCACTTCAGGCATATCCAAAGGCCCGTGAACTGATTTTTGCTTCCAAACAGCAGCCAGCGGAAGAATTGCTCAACCAATCCGGAATGGCTATTCCCATTGGACAAGCAGCGTATCAAACGCTTGGGAATCTTATCCTGGATTTCGACGCAAAATTGCCCGCGACGGATTATTTCCGTTCACTCAATCTCGACACGGCTGTTGCGACGACCCGTTTCAAACGCGGTGATGTCACTTTCACGCGCGAAGTTTTCAGCACGGCGGCGGATCAAGTCATCGTGGTGCGGTTGACTGCCGACAAACCGGGCAGCATCAATTTTTCCGTCTCCATGAACACACCGCAAAACCCCTCGGAAATTGTGGCGGAAGGCAAGCAGTTGAAACTCACCGGCACCGGGGGTAAGCATGCGCAAAATCCTGGCGCCGTGAAATTTGAATCCCTGGTGGAAGTTCAAAATGGCGGGGGTTCGGTCACCGCCAGAGATAAGTCCCTCACCATTGCCAGTGCGGATTCCGTTACCCTGTTGGTTTCCTGCGGCACGAGTTATGTGAACTGGCAGGATGCCGGTGGCGATCCTTCCATCAGTGCCGTGAATGACCTCAAACTGGCCGCTGAGAAAACCTATGTCCAACTGCTCACGCGGCATTTGGGAACCTATCAACCGTTGTTCCGTCGCGTCGCGATCGACCTCGGTATCGGCGACCGTGCCAGGCTTTCCACGGACGAGCGCGTAAAACAATTCGGTGACGGCCAGGACCCTTCGCTCGCGGCGTTGTTTTATCAATACGGACGTTATCTGCTGATCTCCTCGTCGCGGCCCGGCGGACAGCCGGCCAATTTGCAGGGATTGTGGAACGATTCGACGAGTCCGCCGTGGGGTGGCAAATATACCGTCAACATCAACACGGAGGAAAATTACTGGCCGGCGGAAACGGCAAATCTTTCAGAGTGCGCCGAACCGCTGTTCCAGATGGTTCGCGAAATGGCGGCGTCCGGCAAACGCACGGCACAGACGATGTATGGTGCGCACGGCTGGGTCTGCCATCATAACACGGATTTGTGGCGTGCGACCGCGCCGATCGATTTTGCAAGCGTTGGTATCTGGCCGGTCGGTGGCGCGTGGCTCACCACGCACCTGTGGGAACACTACCAATTTACCGGTGATAAGAATTTTCTCGAAGGCTCGTATCCGATTTTTAAGGGAGCATGTGAATTTTTTCTGGATACATTGGTGGAAGAACCGACCCGGCATTGGCTGGTAACATGTCCTTCCGTGTCCCCTGAGCATGGCGGTGTGGTAGCTGGGCCGGCGATGGACAGCCAGATTCTCCGCGACCTGTTCGCACAAACGGCGAAGGCCTCGGAAATTCTCGGAGTTGACCTCGCCTTCCGAAAAAAACTTCTCGAAACCCGTGGCCGCCTCGCGCCGGATCAGATTGGCAAATACGGCCAGTTGCAGGAATGGCTGGAAGACAAGGATCGCGAATTCGATTCGCACCGCCATCAATCGCACCTCTACGCGATGTTTCCCAGTGCGCAGATCAATCCCACCACCACAAATCTGTTCAAAGCGGCGATCAAATCGCTCATTGGCCGCGGCGACATTAGTACCGGCTGGTCCTTGGGCTGGCGCATCAACTTGTGGGCTCGCGCTTTGGATGGCGACCACGCGCTGCGCCTGCTGAGGGCGCAATTGACCCCACCTAAAGGCGGCTCGCAAGGCGGCGGCACATATCCAAATCTGTTCGACGCGCACCCACCGTTCCAGATCGACGGCAATTTTGCTGCGACTTCTGGCATCACGGAAATGCTGTTGCAATCACATCTGGGTTCGATTGACCTTTTGCCTGCCCTGCCCAAGGCTTGGCCCAACGGCAACGTGAAGGGCTTGCGCGCCCGTGGCGGGTTTGAAGTGGATATTTCATGGCAGGATGGAAAACTTTCCTTCGCCACCATCAAATCATTGTTGGGTAACCCTTGTATCCTGCGCTACGGCGGAATAAAGCAGGTTCCGCTCTTAAAAGCCGGCGAAACCTTCACCTGGACTGAAATTTCAATTAATTCCGACCAAAAATGAAGGCCAACCTCAAAATATTCTACTACCGCATCATTTTTATTTTGGAACTCATCCGTACAGCCGCACCAAATCGAACTGGGTGGCTGAAACGAGCATCCGAATCATTCCTGTCAGCGACTCCACCATAACTGACCACGCGGGCTGCAACAAAATTCCTGTCAATTAGACGATCGGCTTGGACATTGGACATGCCAAAACGAAACAACTTATCGGACAATCTACCTCGTGTGACTCAAGGCCGCGCCCTGCTGGAACTTCCGTTGGACGTCCGATACCCATGTATTTCCAAACTGCTTGGAATTACAGTGCTTACGGTTTGGAGGCGAGGGTCGGAATCGAGCGCCTTTGGGGGCGAACGACAGGGGTATCGTGCCCGATTTTACAGGGTATTCAACCAGATTGTGTCACGATTGGTGACCTCGGTTCCCAGTTGGTCTGTTAGCCATTTTGTTAGCCATCGTTCATTCCCAGGATTATTCGGCAGTCTTCACCAGATCATTGGGAATTGGTCCGTTGCCGGGAGCAGACTTTTGCAAACCAACAGCATAACTTCGAAATTTAGTCGCCCCACTCTCGCCCATTTTTTAGTTCGTTGATTTCAGTTGGCAGCAACGAATTTGGACGTCAAACGCTGACGGCACGACTGCATTAACTGATCAACGGTTTCAGCGAATTTCCGGTCAACCGTCATTCGATCTTTTACGCTCCGGTGTCCATAGAGCACCGTGCCGTGGCCTTTGTGGAAAATACTTCCCAATTCAGTCAGGCGGATATCGCTCAGTTCGCGGGCGAGATAGAACACGACCTGCCGTGGAACGGAAACCGCATTCTCGCGGCATTGCATCGTCAGACGGTCGAATGTTACACTGAACTTTTGGCAAACTTCGATGGCGACGTTTTTTACCGTCTCCGCGTTGTTGCTGGCGCGCAGCTTGTTCTTTTCAAGTTTGCACACATCGCGCCTTAACCGTGCCAGTTTTAGCAGCTGGAATTTCCTGTGCTTAAGGGCCTTGATTTCAAGGTCGATATCCTCATCTGTTTCTTTCATTTCTAATGACGTGTTGCGTATTGCGTTTGTGGGGGATAGTCGCCACAGACGATTGACCGAAAACGGGTTTCTCTCTTCAGTCGATAGCCGCCGGTGCATCAAGTTCCGCAGTCTCTATCCCCCACCTTAAATCTTGCTCTCATTATCCATTGCCATCTGTCTTTAGCAGTGTCTGTGCCGCGT
>Ga0265320_10000170_pt1 | contig 54710 bp, 100 predicted proteins | sample 4827metaG_FD_202087 | JGI IMG/M metagenome (GOLD analysis project Ga0265320, IMG submission 202087) | Rhizosphere microbial communities from Carex aquatilis grown in University of Washington, Seatle, WA, United States - 4-8-27 metaG | ecosystem: Host-associated > Plants > Roots > Rhizosphere >...
GCAGCGCCCATCCGCGGAGAGTGGGTGGACGCGCCGTGGCGACCCATGCACGTCACGCCCATCACCGTGGATCACGGAGATCCGCTGTACGAAATCGGCGATGAGGTCGTCGTTCGTGACTGTCCGGACGACACCGGCATCGTTGTGGCGCGCGACAGCTACAGAGCCTTCGGCGCGCCGGTTGCGTGTCGCAGAGTGCTGATCAGACTCAACCGGCCCCGCGGGGGCGTGAGGTGGGTCGGCGAAGGACTGGTGCGCTTCATCGCGCACACCAAGTGGCGGCAAGAGGACTATCCGCGTGGGACGATCGTCGCTCGCTGGAGCGATCTTCAGCAACACGGCGTCAGCGTGCACAGGGTCGTGGACTCCATGCTTACGCTATTCGGCGTCTCGCACGTGCGGTTCACGGATAACACCTCGTTGCCGGCTTGGGACGTCATGCACACAGGGCTCGCCGCGCCACAAAGTGGCGCCGGTCGGTTGGCGCCGGCAGCGGACTGGAAGCCGATCGCGTATCCGCCGTCCATGGACGAGGAAACCTTCGTCACGCAGTACGGCTGGCTCCTGGCGTGCCTGCCAGTCGATGGCACGACGATGACGCTCCCGTCGCCGAAAGATCACTGGTGCCAAGTATCCTTCTCGCGCGTGATCGGCGGCTGCGTTCAGTTCAAGCGCTACGGCGTCGAGTATGGCGACCCGTGTCTGCCGCACGAGGCCGCCCGCAAGCTCTTCTTGTTCTTCTTGGGCGAGAAGATCGACGAGAGCACTTCGACGTGAAGTTCAGCGCATCAGACCTCTGCTGCCTCGTGCTCGGCATGCTGTATGGCAGCATCTGGCGTTTCATCGGGTCACCGACGCAGAGCGTCTGGCTGATGATCGTGTTCATGATGGGAATGCTTGGAACCCTCGGTTGCGGTTTCTTCCTTGGCAGATACGTCGACAGGAGGCTTGGGCGATGAAGCTCATGGTCTGGGACCCTGACGCGTGCGATGAGGAAGACGCCACGGCGATCACGGACAGCCTGCCGTGGGGCACGGACATGGACTACGAGCACGCTGCCAGGAAAGCGGTCGAGCAATGGCGGCGTGATGGCATGTACTCCGGCGATCCATTCCCCGACTGCGGTATTGACGTGAACGTTCGCGCGCCCGACGGCAGCCTCTACCAGGTCCCAGTGTACATCGAGTACGAGCCTGTTTTCAGCGCGGGTAGGCCGACGAAAATCGGGTAGCAACCGCCCGCCTCGTGGTTACCGTGTGACGTGGTAGAGGGGGTTCGATGGAACAGCCGATCGAAATCGCGGTGCTGCCGCGGCAGACGATGACCTGGAGCGAGTTCTTGCAGACGCCGGCCCGCGGCATCGCGCTCGACGGGATGGTCTCTGGTGGCCCTGCGTGGGACGAGAAGACGCTGCACGTCAACTTCGACCACCATGACGGGGTCGTGCGCGAGGCGACGATGAGCACGGCGATGCAGGTGCTCTTCGCGCTCAAGGGCGGTCTCATGGAGCGCTTCGGCGGCCGAGCGCGCGTCTACGTGAACGATCCAGACCAGGACACCGCGTTCGCGCTCTGGCTGATCATGCGCCACAAGCAGTTCAGCGGCGTGCAGAGCCATCCCGTCATCAACAGGTTACTCGCGCTGAACGATCGCTGGGACATCACTGGCGGCGCGTTTCCGATGAGCCTCGACGACCAGCTGGTGCGGCAGCACTGTTGGGCCTTCGCTCCGTACACCGACCTGCGGAAGTCCGGCGAGCTTGCGACGGCGGGCTCGGCGACGATGCTGAACTGCCTGCGCGCCGTGATGGCGAATCTCGACGCGTGCTTCATGGGCGTCGCGAAGGAGAAGGAACTCGATACGCGCGCGACCGTGCTGCACGAAGGGGCGCGTTTCAAGATCGTTGACGAGATCGGCGGCAACGAGGCACGCTACGCTCTCTTCTCGCAGGGCGCTCTCTCTGGGTACATCAGCATCGTCGCACGTCGCCCCGACGGCCGAATGGTCTACACCATCGGCCGACGGTCGCGGTACGTCGACTTTCCGGTGCCAGAGCTGTACGCCGCGCTCAGTGCGGCCGACGACGCGCCCTGGGGCGGCTCCGATCTGATCGGCGGATCCAACCGCGCGCGCGGAAGCAAGCTCACCTGGCAGCAGGTACGTGACATCGTCGAGGTCCAGTGTCAGACAAGAACGTGACCAAGTACTTCGTGACCCTCGTGTGGATGAAGCACACACCGGAGGGCTCGGTTGCGAGCGGCTCGACGCGCGCCTTCGTTGACACCTCCACGAGACTCGAAGCGCTGGAACAGGCGAAGAAGTTCGCAGCAGATCTGCGCTACAAGGACAAGCGCATGCCGCCCGATGCGACGATCATCGGGAGCAGCATCGTGTGCGAGGAAGACTTCGCCGATCCGGAGACATCGCTGGGTCCGACTGGGAGAAACCGATGAGCAGAGAACTGCACGAAGAGCTTGCGCTCAGCCCGGCGTGGTCACGCGACCTGGACGCCGCCGTTCAGGATGGGCTCGACCATGTGGCTTGGTTGACGCTGCATCGTCGCATCAAAGCGCTGATGGCGGCGAATCGAACCCCAAACAGCGACGGTCTTGTGCTTGGGTTCCGTTTTATGGGCTCGGACTCCTCTGCCCCAGACAAGATTTCGTACCACATCTACGCAGTCAGCGCTTTTGGAGTTGTGCTGCCGAGCGTGCTGAGCATCACTACGGACACGGTCGGCCCCGAGTACGCCTGGCAGCAGATCTGCCGTGAGCTGAAGCCGCCGTTCGTGAATCCAGATCCGACGTGCGTGCCGCAGATGATGACGCCCGTGCGGCCCGGGTCGGAAGAGGCGCTCCGCGTCTTCGCCGTGAACCCGACCGAAGAAAACCTGGAGACGCTCGCCCGCGTGATGGGTCTCGATCGTCCAGAGCCCGTCGAGAAGATCGTCGATTCGCCCACCGAGCAGAAGCTCCGCCGCCTGCGCGCGCTCGTGACGCCGGAAGCCAGCTGGCGTACGCCATGGCAGGAAGACGTGATGTGGCTGCTCGGCTACGTCGATGCGCTGCACGCCCGCGTGAGCAACGCGCGCTGGCAGATGAAGCGCCTCGGCGAAGAGGTGAAGACGGCAGTGCAGCAAGGCCGCGATGAAGAGCAGGCGTGGCGCCAAAGCAACGCCGTCTCCTGGTCCGCGGTTCCGCTGCCGGGCGATCGGTGCGGCCACAACCGCTGCCTGGGCACACTGGTTGCGCTTTCGGAGCCTGGCTACGTGCGATGCGACCGATGTGCAGTGCGCCTCGGGCCTGGCCCCGGTGCCGACGAGGTCATCGAGGCCGCCGTTGAAGCAGGCCGCCGCCAGATGCAGAAGGAGTACGACGAGCTGGAACACCACGCGGAACGTGAACTCGACATCCACGAAGAGCGCGTCAAGCAGATCGAGGACATCCACGCGTTCCTCGGGCACTGCGACGACGAGTGGTCCAACTGCCACGACCTCGGCGACTGTTCCGTGCAGGCTGCTGGCGAAATGGTTGCCGAGCTTCACCGTCTGCGCGAAGAGGTGAAACGGCTTTCCGACGACGGTACGGGCCCATCCAGAATCGGCGACGTGTGGATGCGGATGAACGAGGAACAGTTGGTCGTGCGGCTCCATGTCTCGGACATGGCACAGGGTCATGAGTGGATCGGGATGAGCGCCGCCTCCGACGAGAGAATGACGACGACGCAAGCCCTGCGCGCACAAGGCTGGCGTCGCATCCGCCGCGGTGCTTTCTAGTTGTGGGACTGATGCGCGACGACTTTGAAGTCGACGATCCAGGTCCACGGGCTTTCCGCGTCCAGGCGCCCCACGGTGACGCTCTGAACCTCCAGATCGAACCTGGACGCGTACCGCGGCATCTGCGTCGCCGAGCGCCACCGGCAGGCTTCCGCGTCGTCTGGAGCGTGGTGCCAGTCGCCCGGAAAATGCCCCGCCGGCTTGTCCGCTCGGTACTCGTAGCGGCACTCTGCGATCGGCGCGAAGTCTTCGCGCGGCGAGACCGCGCCCCACGTCTCGCGCACCCAGAGGCGCTTGCAGGCAAACGGGCAGAAGCGATCGTGCGCGATCAGGTTGGCCTCACGAAAGTCCTGCCACAGTCCGGACCCTGGCTTCTGGACGCGATAGCCCGGCGCGTATCGGAACGTCCAGTCGTAGCCTTTCGTCTGGGAGCGCTTGAACTCGGTGAGCGTGATGGGCACGCAGATCTGCGTCTTGCCGGCGGCAAGCGCCCGCACGTCGGCCGCGTGAAGCGTCAGCGCCCGCTCGTGACGCTTGCGCATCAGTGGACCACAGCGCTTGCCGGAACCACGTGGTCCCAGAGACTGCTCGGCATGCGCTCGAAGGTGATGACCCACACGAGCGGGTTGCTCTCCCACGACGCCTTCGCGCCGTGCATCAGCTTCCAGTACGTCTTGTAGCTGTCGAGCGGCGAGCCGAACCACTCGGTCGAATCATGACGCAGTACGCCGCGCAGATTGTTTGGAAACATGTCGTAGTCACGCCAAGTGAATGGCTCACCGTCGACCGGTCGCGAGCCTTCGATGCCTTCTGCGCGCGCGGCGGCTTCGGTGATCGCGTGAAGCCGCTCGATCCGCGTGGCGGTGACCTTGAGCGTCAGCCGCGATGCTCCTGGTCGCATCGTGGTCGCCGAGCGCCAGCGGAAGCCGCGCTCGTTGGTTGCGCATCGCAGGCAGTCGCCCCAGCGCACACCGGTCTTCTCGTACTTGCAGACGACCTCGTGTCGCTTGGAGTCGTCGACAGGATCGTCGATCATGCCAGCGCGGTACACGATCTTGTCGAAGGGGTAGACGGTCGCCAAGTCCGGACTCCAGGTCTCACGCACACGCAGGATGGTGCCAGGACGACCGTAGATGCCGCGTGCTCTGTACTCCGGCGGCGCCTCTGCGCCAGAGAGCGTGTACTTCCCGTTGGCGAGCTTCGTTGCCCCAGAGATGACGTAAGAGCCACCGATGTACCACGCAGATGCGTCTTCGCGAAGGTACATGCCACGCTCAGGGCCCATGACGAAGTCGTTGCGATTTACAGGTCGCCGAAACGACGTCTTGCGACCAGCGAGCGTCCCCAGCACTTCGTGCTCCGAGAACGTGACGGTTCGCTCACTCTTCGACATTGGATTCGTGCAGCGAAAGAACGCAGACGCCGGTGAGGAGCGCGCCAGGCATCGTCAGCCGGTCTTCGAAGTGGGCGTAGCAGACTCCAGGTGCCCAGAAGCCTAGCGCGGTCCGCGCCGTCGCCTTGAATGCCGCGAGCATCTTCTCACGCAGAGCCTTCGACTGCTCCTTGTCCTTCGGATCATCGAAGGTGAAGTGCGTTTTCGTCTTCCAGCGACGATGGACGACTGCCTTGTCGTCTCGGATCTCGCGCCTCGACACGATGTCCTGCCACCGGTATTCCAGGTGCAGCGGGTCGTTGTTGATGCCGTAGAGGCCGCCGGGAAGCTCCTTGCCCCACATGTTCTCGCCGCCGTCGCCACCGATGTCGACGCGAATGCGGCAGTCAGGGAAGGAGGCCCAGTTCTTGTAGATCTCGTCGTAGCTCGTTGTCACGTCAGGCTTCTCCCAGGCCAGCAACCATCGCGTCTGTCTCGGCCAGATACTCTTCGAGCAGCGCCTTCCACGGCGCGTGTAGAGGTCCAACGTTGCGCAACAGGGTTTCGTCGTCCGCGTACGACCACATCGGCAGATCTTCTTGAAGCGCCAGGATGTCAGCCTCTATCACGTGCTCGATGTCGGTGAGCATGAACGCTGTGCCAAACGTGTTGATCGAACACACGCGCCGGTACTCGTCCATGAATCTCATGGCCCACGCCATTCGCCGCCGCCGCTCGCGTCGGTTCGCGTTGTGAAAGCTGAGGGCCGCACGCACGCGGGAGCGCTCGTCCATCTTGGGAACGATGCTCTCGAAGAGCGCTTCGAACGACGAGATCGGAAGCTTGCTCACGACGGCTTCCATCCCATCTCACGCGCTTTGGCGTAGGCTTCGGCGAGCGTCATTCCGTCGGCCAGCTTCTCCGGCGACAGCGCACGTCGATCGAACCAAGCGCGTAGGTCGTCCGCCGAAAGAGGCGGCACCGTGGAGCGCGCGATCAGGCGACCGGGACGCAGAAGCGCGGCGTCGACTTTGTCGGTCCGACCGATGTGGCCGCTGTTCGTCGTCGCGACGATGCGCACGTCGAGCATCATGCCGAGGAAGCCGTCGCAGAAGTTCAGCAGGTTGCGAATCGAACTCATGTTGTCTGACCCTCGTGACACGAGGCAGTCGTCAGCGTCTTCGACCACGAAGATCTTCGGCTTCGGCGCGTCCGCTCCCTCGTCGCGATACGAGTAGCGCTGCTCTTCGTTTAGGAGCGAGAGCATCTGTGGCCCGTCGAGGCTCGCGACCATCGACGCCGGCAGGTAGATGAAGTGCGCGCGGTCGGACAGGTCTTGAACGAGTCCGCGCAACAGATACGTTTTCCCTCCACCTGGCTTGCCGTCGAGGATGGCCAAGCGACCGGATGGTGTTGGCGAGATCAGCTCGGTGCAGAGCGTGTCGTAGAACGAGAGCACGTCCTTGGTGTAGTTGCCGCGCTCCAGCGGCCAGCCGATGGGAGTCGAGAACTCGCGAATCTCGATACCGTTCTGCCCGGAAAAGACGCCACTGATCTTCGCGACCGGCGACTCTTGGACCTTGCCGCTCTCCCACCACGCCGTGTACCGCTCGATCATCTCGACGTCGGTACTGAGCACGGTGATGTTGTCGCCTTGGTCGACGCGTCCCGATCGCGCCTGCACGAGCGCGACGGCGCCGTGGGGGGCGCGCCAGACCGTCTGATCGAACAAGACGCAGGTGCGGCTCGGAGGAGAGAACTCGCGAGACACGAGCGTGAAGCCGTCCTTGTCGAGCAGCGCGAGAAGCTCGTCGCAGGCTTGCTGCGTGAACGGTCGCTGTCCGCCCGCGTAGCCGATCATCACTGGCGCGGTGTGGCCGAGTGCGAACGTGTACGCGCGCGCCAGCTGGTCGAATGCCTCTGCGCCACGAGTGAATCCGTGCGCCCTGTCGAGCGCGTTCTTGTACGTGGTGGAGAAGTCGTTCTGGTTTGCGCTCATGATCTTAGGCCCTCGCCGGCAACCCCGAAGCGCCGCAGGCCCATGCTCGTCGAGCGTGCGCCCTGCCTTGCCGTTGCCAAGCTGGTAGATTTCGTAGTCCTCGTCAGGGTCCCCACGCGTGTGCTTTGCGTGAGGCGACGGCGGCGGCACGATGTATGCGCGGCTCATCGGACGAGCAGAGGGCGCTCATGCGCCGGAGCTTCCGGACCGATCTCGATGTTCGTCTTGAGCAGTCCGGCCTTGACCAAGAACTCGACCGCGCGCTCGGGGGTAGAGCAGCCGATCGTTTTGCGCTGCCACCGCGTGCTGAAGATCTGCACCCAGCCGTAGTAGCCGCCCAGTTCGGAGTCCCAGCGGACTCGTCCCTTTCTCTCGCTCTTCTTCGCCATCGAGATCTCGTTCCGGGCATAGGAATGCACAGCACGGACGGCGCCCAGACGCCCGTGCTGCCGGAACGAGACCGAAGTCAGTTCACCAGCGGTCGCCGCGGTCGCCGCGTCGTCCACGCTGGTCGTCGCCGCGATCACCGCTGCGTCCGCCACCCCCGCCGCCACCACGGTCGTCGAAGCGACCTGCGCCGCCGCCTCCACGTCCTCCGCCGCCCCCGCCGCCCGAGCGCTCCTGCGCCTCGTTGACGTTGATCACCCGGATGCCGATCGTGGCTCCGTCCATCGCCGGGATCGCCTTCGCCGCCTCGGCATCCGACGAGTACGTCACGAACCCGAACCCACGCGACTTGCCGGTCTCACGATCGGTGATGACCTTGGCCTCCGTCACCGTACCGAACGGCGCGAAAGCGGCTGCGAGTGCAGCATCATCGGTCGACCACGGAAGACCGCCCACGAACAGCTTCTTTCCCATCTCACTCTTCTCCTTCGAATCCAGACACCAACGCCGTCCAACGGGACGCCGTCTTCAGCTATTGGAGCCCCAGTCGGGGTTTTCCTGGTCGTACGTCTCCCAGACGTCGGCGAGCCTCTCTTCGATCGAAGTCGGCGCTCGGACCAAGCCAGCATCCGTCACCAGGTGCCAGACGGTCACGCTGCCCATGTACAGGCGCTTTTCGCCGCCGATGTCGACTCTCACGGAGAGGTTGCGGTGCTTGCGCGGGCCGGTGGGCTTTACGTCGATGACGCGCATAGCGCGCTCGCCGAGCATCCACCAAACCAGAGAGAGCAGGAGCCCACCGGTCGCCATCCCCAGAGCAAACACAATCGCCATCATCGTCAGAAACCTCTACCGAATGTCCGACACTACTGTGATTCGCTGCGCGACGCAAGTGGGGTCATCCCACTAGAAAAGCCTTCAGCCTGGTCTCGATGTCTGCGAGCGCTGCTTCTGCCTTCTCCGCACGCGCGACGTTGTTCTTGAACTCGCGGATCGGCGTGCGCATGGACACCTCGTCGAGCGCGAACGCCGCCTCGACCTGCGACTGCAACGTCTCGACCATCTCGATGAGGTCGTTCATCGCGCGCGCCTCTTGCCCATGCAGAGGACACCGACGGCTGTTGCAGCGCTCAACGTACGGGCACTTGCGATGCTTGTTCATCTCGCGGATCTCAGCGAGCCGCGCTTCCATCGAGGTACTCATCGCGAGCGCTCCGTCTGCTGAACGGCTCCGAGCTTGATCACGATCGCGTCCGTTCCAGGGTAGTAGCCGCCGTTCGCAACGCGACGCGTGTCGCCAGGCTTTGCTGTGGCCCACCAAGCCTTCTCTTCGTCGGACAAGTTGCGCTCCAGCTCGCCCTCCGTGAAAAACCGTTGGGAGGTGTCGCCGCCATCGATGAATGCGACCGGCCCGTCGGCGGCGGCGTTGAGCGCGGCATTCCACTCTTCGGGATTCGCCTGTGCACACTGAAAGAGCACGCTTTCCATCGGAAGCTCCTGGTTGTCGCGGGCGAAGCAGATTAGTCGAAAGCTCCAGCGCCGAAGCGGATCGGATGTGACCATGTTGTCCGACACTACTTGGTCGCCATGTCAGCCGCAAGCACGTGTTAACGCTGCGTGCGACACGCATCAATGAGGTTGTGTGTTCCGCTCTCTCGTTTGAAGCCACGCCACTCGATCATGACGGCTTTTCGAGCGTGATCGACGGCAAGCACCTCTTCCCACTCGGCGCATCCACGAAAGCGAACCAGGTCTCCGGGGAGAACTTCGGTCGCGACGCGAAGGCGGGCATGCCCGTCGGGCGGCTCGGCGTTCAGGTGCCAATCACGTGCGCTCGTGTAGAGGATTGGAAACGTCATCGTTCAAAACTCGCAGTCGTACTGCTCCAGCCATGCCAGCCGATCGTACGCGCGGGCGTACTCCATGTGCAGCGACTGGATGCATTCGATGTCTTCCGACAGATTCGTCGTGCCGCCGGCACACGCGATCTCGCGTATGTGCGCTTGGCAGCGATTCCACGGGTCCGCGTTGAACTGGGCGAGCGGCATCGTCGCGCGCCGTGGTGCGGTTGGCGTAGAGCATGCGCAGAGCGCCATGGCCAAAAAGCAGAGCCTCATGTCTTCACCTGTCTGAACGTGAGATTCATCCTCGGCAGCACCGGCAACGTCGTCTTCGGCACGCTGTGGATCCAGTGCTTCTGCGTCGCGCCGCCCATGACGAACAGGTCACCACCACCCAGCATGAAGTCACGCGTCTCTTTCGTGCCCGTGTGCTTGAGCACGAAGCGACGTTTGCCGCCGAGCGAGATCGACGCGATCAGCACGTCGTTCGGAGAGTCGGGTCCAAGCTCGGGCTCGTTGTCCGCGTGGAAGCCAACGCTGTCGTCACCATCGCGGTAGTAGTTCACGAGCACCGAGTTGAAGACGCCGACCGGCCGCAGCCGCTCCCTAAGCTCCAGCAGCTGCGGCGTCCATCCGTGTGCCGTGTGCGATGTGCCGGAGTAGCCGTAGGTCGCGCCAGGATCCCCGTGCCAGCTGACGAGGCGTGGCGTTTTGCGCGGCGCGCCATAGATGTGCAGCACTTCTTGACGCAGCGGAAGCGCCTCGACGAGCGTGGCCATCAGATCTCGCTGACCGGGCACGAAGCTCGGATCGTAGAGTACCCAGCCGTCTGGCGGCAGCGGCGTACGCACGGAGGTCATCGCCGCCACTGCTCCACGGAACGCGCAAGGCGATCGATCTCATGCGCCATGTCGTCGCCTCGTTTGGCTTCTTCACGATCCGTCTGCTGTCCGATGGACGCGGCGATCGACTGCGCCTCGTAGAGCGCGCGCAGCAAAGCACTCCGGGCCTCGTCCTGCCGAACCCATTGGCCGTTGACCGTTGACACGTAGTCCTCGCGGTCACTCATGCTTCTGCCGCATCCGCGCGCTTGCCAGTGGCGCCGCACTTCTCGCACTTCACGAACACGTACCCGATCTCGTCAGGCTTGGCGCCCTTCGGCCACTTCCGCTTGTTCTTGGTGGGGTAGAAGCCGCGACCGAGGCACGACTTGCAGGCGGTCAAATCGGGATTCGGCATGCCGATGACGTGCACCTTCGGATTCTCGCCAGCGGCGAGTCCGCCGAGAAGACCCATCATGCCGGAGCAGTCGCGCGCGCACTCACCTCGCAGACCACAGTGCTTGCATGGCGGATAGTCGTACGGGCACGAGACCTTGCAGATTTCGTCCATCACCCCCTCGGTCTTGCAGTACTCGCAACGCCAACGGCGTGGTGGATCGCCCGGCTCGTGCGGCCTGGAGAGCGCCCGGAGGTACATGTGCGGCATCTTCTTCACGTCGCACCGCCAGCACGCTCGCGCTCGACACGCTCTTCGCGAACCTTCTCGTCATGCGTCAGGCCGTCCATGTACGGCGATAGGCTTCCGTCTGCACGCATGCGATTGAAGACGCTGTTCATGTCCTGCCACGGGAAGCCAGAGTCGTCGCGGTGGTGCCAGTGTGCTTCGTCTTCGCCGCAGTAACGGCATCGACCGCTTTCCCAGCCTCCGTCCTCTGGGCCGCCAAGCTCGAACTCGTGCAGATGATAGCTCACGACTTGTCGCTCTTTCTGGTGTGCACTTCGCACTCGACGATGCACTGCTTGTTCGTCGGATCGCTGTAGCGCGACTCGAACGTCGTGTAGATGTTCTCGCCACTCGGAAGCGGGCATCCAGTGAACGGGATCTTCACGCCGCGCGTGAGCGTCTTGCTGTTGAGTGTGACGAGCGTGAAGCCGGTCATGTAGAAGCACAGCGTGCCGCGTGACATGGGCTCGGTACCACGCTTCAGCTTTGCACGGAACTCGACGATCTCGCGACCATGGGTCGCGTGCCACATCCAGCCCTCGAAGATCCCGTATTCCGGATTCGCGAGGTGAATGCTGAACTTCATGACGTTGCGCGGGTTCTTTGGACCGTGCTTCATGGCGCGCTGCGCTCCAGATGCCACGCGTGCGCGGCGGCCTCAACCTCTTCGACCTTCTTGCGATCCATCATGTGGTTGTCGCAGCCCACGCAACGCCACAGGTAGATATCCTCTGCTATTGCGCACGGGACGATGTCAGCGCCAATGCGTATGGACCACGGCAGTCCTTTGCCACTGCGCCATTCGAACGGCGCGCTGCATTCCGAACACCGACCCGAGGGGCGCCGTCCTTTGGGCGGCTCGGACTCGACGAGGACAACCTGGAGCATCTCCATCGCCTCCAGATACTCGGCCTCAGCGTCTGGCTCTTCGGTCGGAACACCCTGCACGCCGTGCAGATTTCGCCACGCGTAGGACGCCCGCATCGCCGCTACTCGGAGTCGCTCGTCCTGATGGACTCCGCCAACCGGAGCGCTCACAGCGCCGGCCGCGAGCATCTTCACTACTTCAGCGTTGCCGACGGGCGCCACCAAGGCGTCCTCCACGTCTTCCAGCTTGACCCACAGCGGCATCATTCGTTCTCCATGGACAGGTCCAGCACGATCGGCTTGTTGCGTGGCTTGTAGTCGCCGGTGCACGTGCTCGCGTTGATGCAGAGTGTTCCCCATGGCGTCATCGTCATGCCGTAACCTTCGTGGATGTGACCGAAAACGTTGACGCGTGGCTTGAGACGCTCGATCGTCCGCAGGTGGGCGCGAGAGCCTGTGCGCTCGCCGCGCGGCACCAGGTCTCCGATGCCGTAGGGCGGGCCGTGCGTGACGAGCACGTCGAGATCTGCCGGCACCTTCCCGAAGACGTCTTCGTCCTGTCCTGGCGAGTCGATCTGGAACGCCCAGTCGAAAAACCGCGGCGTCCACGGAATGCCGTAGAAGCGCAGGCCCGCAACCGTTGCGCCTGAATCGCAAAGATAGACCACGCCTGCCGCGCGGATCCGCTCGATGCACTGGCGCTGGCCGTCCGGATCGTCTCGACGGCTGTATGGCGCACACGTCGAGTCCAGCAGGATGTCGTGGTTGCCGGCGACAACGACCACGTGCTTGACGTAGCCCTTCTTGAGCAGCATCGAGCACCAGTCGGCGAAGTCGGCAATCTCCGAGCGCTTGCCTGTGCTGCTGAAGTCGCCTGCGTGCACAAGGATGTCGGCCGATGCGGCAACGATGTGCTGCGTCGTCTGAGCGTGCATCGTGTGCGTATCGCTGACGAAAACCAGACGTGGCATCAGAGGCTCGCGGAACGCCAACGCTGGTCGGGGCACTGCGTGCACACGTACACCTCGCCGTGGACGCACGGAGGTGGCGAAGAGCCCACGACATCGACGACGGGTGCGCCCTGCTCGACGACAGCATTCGCGCCGCAACGCGCACAGGCTTCCGAATCGCCAACGTCGAAGTCCCGCTGCGGTTCGCAGGGCTCGGCGTGATCACACGAATAGCAGCGCCAGTACTTCAGTCCCATCACGTCCTCACGTTCTCGTCGAGCGGCATGCCGACGTACTTCCATTCTCGCCATCCCCAGTAGAGCGGGGACTTTCCGTGTGTACCATCGATCACGACGCTGTAGTGCGCGCCTTGCATGAACGCCGGGCAGTCGGTCAGCAGACTCTCGGGCAGCAAGATGCCGTCGTAGCGCCCGTCGAGAGCCGTCGTTCTTCGTGCGATGCCGAACAAGTAGTACGGCTGGTCGAACGAGCCATGCTTATCCGGTTAACACCCAACATCACCATCGGTAGTGTATTCACAGCGTTAGCCTCCGAAGACCCAAAGTCTAGCTTCTTCGCTGCCTCGCAAGCTCTTCTCCAAGCGCCTTTTCTAGATTGGAGGCGATGCGCTCCATGTCGTTAACGACGGCAACGCGTGCGGCAGTCGTAACCTCGGCCTCAGAGCCGTATCCGTTGAACGAGCAGAACGGCCGTCGTCCAATGAAGCTGCCGCAATCAATGACAACGTCGGCTTTCCAGCTGTTGTCGGAATCACATCGCGCTACGTCCACTTCGTAGTTTCCTATTCGAATCGTCGCCATGTTCTTTCGTCCTTGGTCATCGATACGGACCTTGCGTCTCTTGCGGCCTCCAGCCAAGTGCCATCGCAACAGAAATGATGAGCACATCACCGTCATTGGTTCGGTCGTTGAACCTCAGTGCGAGCCGATGTTGTTCAGGCGAGGGGCGGTCGAGTAGCCACTGCGCCGCCTGCTGTACTTCTGCGTAATCCATGGTTTAAGAAATCCTCGGCGCACAGCCTTGGCCCTCAGAGCCCCAGCAGCTCGCTGCGCCACATAACGGACAGCGGTCGCGCGTTGCCAGCAACGGCACAAGCCCTGGCTTCGTACCGTCCTTGTCTTTCCACATATCAAACGCGTGGCGTTTCTCCGGCGTGGACAGGTCCACCCGTGCGACGTGGTTATGTAGATCCTCCATGCCATCGAAGCCGTTCTCACCAAGAGTCGCCGGTGTCTGACAAACAGGACCGCACTCGATCGCTTCCATACCGCCCCCCGCCGCGTCGGGCGGCAGGACCGAGAGGAACACACGGTAGCTGACGATCTTGCCCTTGCGACGCTCAGGGAGCGCGCGCGGAAGCGTCTCGCCGAGCTTCCGGGAGACGCGCGCGAGACGAACCCCGAGGGCCTCGGACTGTGCCGCGCGACGCGCGTACACCTCGGGAAAGTGCTTGCGGACGAGGTTCCAGTAGTCCGGGCTCGTGGCCTTCACGCATCCGATGCAGTTGTTGTGGTCGAACCCGAGAGCGTACATTTCTGGCAGACGGATTCCAGCATCGGTGAGCAGGGTGTAGCAGTCCTCTTTCGTGACGCGCTCATCGATGAGGATGTGCTCCACGTCGATCTCGGCGTTGTTCTTCTCGAAGTCGGCGGCGCGCTTCGCCTCGTCGAACGTAAAGCCGAAGACGTGCAAGTCGTCGGCACGCTGGAAGGCGAGGCGCGGCACCTTCTTCATCTCGACCGTGCAGCGCGCGCCGGCATGGCCGGACATGTAACGCGCCTTCTCGTACACCTCGTCGATCGAGGCAAACTCCACGGAGCGCAGGTCGCGTATCGAACGTCCGATCCACCGCTCCACATCACGGAGGAACCGCTCGTTGTCGGGGTGCTCGGTCGAACGCGTGTCACACGTCACGACCTCACACCGCTCGCCGTATTTCTTCACGGCAAGCGCAGCGGCCACAGCTGACGCCGCGCCGCACGAGAACCAGACCAGTACGCGTGAAGGGGACAGATCCATACTCACCTCTGTTCACACACTAGCGCGCAAAAGTACGCACGCGGCATGGAATCGTGTCCATCACGCAGCCTCGCCTGGATGCTTCCACTCGCCAGAGTAAAGCTCGTCGAGCGTGGGGCTCTCCGAACCGCCGCTGATGCCAAGAAGCGATCGAAACGATGAGAACGGGTAGAAGCGCCGGTTGAAGCGGAACGTGAACTCGTTCAGGTACGCTTGCAGATGCTGAGGTGCCACGCCGTGGTGCACGCCGTTGAGCCACGCCTTCAGGTTGCTGTAGATCAGATGGACGAGCGGAAGGTGCTCTTCGGTGACCGACGGATCACCGCGCTCGGCGACCTGGATGTGGTGGTAGCCCTGGTCGCAGAGCCGGTCGTATCCGGCCCAGTCATCCGTGGTCACCGTGGATCGGCCGACGATGTTCGCGTTGGCCCATCCAACCAGCGTCTTGGCCGTACGGTTCGGCACGATCGCGAGTCGTAGGCGGCCTGCGTACTTGTTCCCGCGTCGTGGCTTGGCCTTGTTCTGGAGCACATCCACGGCATCGCCGGCTACTCGGTGACGCACTTCGACTGCGCCGATCACCAGCGTCTTGTGATGCGTGCCCTTGCCCTCACCACGCGTCCGGCCGCCGACCCAGGTCTCGTCAAGCTCGACCGGATGTTCGCCGCCGATCATGTCGCGGTTGGGGCGCACCATTCCTGCGCGAAGCTTGTGCAAGATCGAGAACGCCGTCTCGTAGCGCGTGAGACCAAGCTGGCGCTGGAACTGCACGGCGCTCATGCCGGGCGTCAGTGACGACACGAGGTAGGCTGCCCAGAACCACGTCGAGAGCGGCGTGTGCGAGCGCTCCATCACGGTGCCAGCCATCAGCCCCACGTCCTTCTTGCAGGCACGGCAGCGCAGCACGCCGGGCCTGTTCTCGAAACGATATGGCTGCTCGGCCACGCGGCACCACGGGCACACGAAACCGCTTGGCCAGCGGACGCCTTCCAGATATTTCGCGCACGCATCGTCCGTGGGGAACATGCGCTGGAAGTCCGGAAGGCTCTGCGGAAACGACCGATCCACGGTCAATGAACCTGATCTGTGTCAGACGAATCGTCGCTCGCATCAGGAACAAAAGCTTCGGAGGGAGCAGGCTCGCTCGCGTCCAACAACCTGCCCAGGTCGTGTGCCGTTGACGCATCGAGTCGGTAGACGGTATTGCAGATGCGAACGCGATTCTCTGTGGCAGCCGACATGAGCATCAGCGATGAGCGCGTGAGGCCTGTTCCCACGGTCTCCGTAACGCTACCGGCGTATCCAACCTGCCCGTCGTGGGTTGCCGCGAGTGTCTCCACTGGGATGCCGTCAGCCAGTATGTCGACGCTATGGCAATCGAGATACTGCCACCCTTGAAACGAAAAGGTCATCAACAGGGCGGCGCCCCCGCGCATGCTTCCGCCGAGCATTAGAAACGTGGCAACTCCGCCGGTGTCATGCATTTCGCTGTGGGTCGCGCTCGCCTCTGGACGAATGAAAGCTCGGACGATGAACCGTTCGCGTCCGTTGAACTCGTCCACTTCGTGGACGTAGCCACCAGCTGAATAGTCGGCTGGGCGCAGCGGCGGTTCCACGGCCACAGGCGGCGCCGACGGAGCGGCGTCCGGGCGAACAAAGCAGCCGGTGGCACCCAACCAGGCGCGCCGACGCGATGACGAGCCCGCGCGAGCATACGAGTCGTAGTCGAGAAACAACAGGTCGTCGTGGTGCTCGCGCCGCAGCGCGGCACGACACTCGATGAACGCGTGCTGCTCATCCTGCGCGAGCGAAAGGAAAGCTCCGCCGCCGCACCCCAACAAGGGCGGCACTACCGCGACGCTAGAAAAGCAGACAATACCAAACAAAATCAACGCGTTGCGCATTTCTTCGTCCTTCTGTCCGACATGTTCGTCGGATCTGGGCGTACACTAGCGATGGGTGCCTTGGGTGTCAACCGGATAAGCATGCATTCTTCGATCGTGCCGTGCGTCACCGGGCCGATCTGGATGAACTTTGCATCCTTCTGCGCGTGCTCCATGAGCGTCAGGTCCAGCATCATGCGCCAGGTCGCGTGCTTCGAATAGCCCAGCGCCTCGGCCTCGACGCGAGCGATCTTCCTTGCTGCGTCCCACGGCGCAAGCCCCTCGGCGTCTGCGTCGGCGACCGCCTTGTCCATCGCAGCGACGTAGCGTGCCATCCGAGAGATCTCTGGCCCGTCTCTGTCCAGCTCGAAACGGTTGCAGCCGGCCCACGCTAGATCCAGCGGCCGAGAATCGTGCCCGTACGTGATGGCGTAGGCGATCGACCAAGCGCGGGCGAAAACGTCAGGGCTCATCACGCCACTCCGCGTACGCGCCCTTGCGGGCCTGCCAGGCGGCGAGGACATTGTCCCGTCCAAACGCGTCATCTGCGGCGCATAGCTGCGCGTCCTGAAGGCGCGCTAGCTTTCGCAGCATCTTCATCTCGCGATCCCGCAGCCTGCCGACGGAGACGGCCAGGCTCAGCATGGTGACGCCAGCGAGACACCATCCGATGAAGCTCAGGTTGCCCAGGCTGAAAACACCAACCATGCCGACAAACATCGCTACGCTGCCGCAGGCAGCCGCGCCCGTCTGAAACGCGCCCGACCACCGCGTGGCGTCCGTAGGTTCTTCGAGCAGCTTCACGGCGTCTCCTGTAGGGTGAGCATCGCAGCAAACGGCCCTGCGACGAAGTCACGCATTGCCGCGCACAACTCTTCGGGAGAGACCCGCGCAGACATGGGATGCGCCTCCGCCCTCCCGAGACGCTTGTTTGCGAATGCCTGCCACTCGGACAGCACGAAGCCAGGGTACCGATCCGCGGCGACGAGCTTGAACTCCAGCGCGAGCAGGAACATCAGCTCGCACGAAAGAGGCGTGCCCCACATCGCCGGTCTGTGCTGAACGCCATCCACGACCTCGTCAGCCATGTGACGCACGTCGGCGATGATGCGGTCGCGCTCATCACGCTCGCGGGTGCGCTGGTCGATTAGTTCATGAAGCCAGTCGATGGTCACAGTTCCGCCCGTTTGTAGTAGATGCGCGGCCGGCCGTTTCTGGCTTCGATGCACATGTAGTCGACCCTCGACACGAGCAGCCCTTGGTGTTCCATCGACCGCAACGTGCCGTAGATGCGCGCCGTCAGCACGTCGTCGCTCGCTTCCATGATCTGAAGCCCGGTCATCTCACGCCCGCCCGCTAGGATGCGAAGTATCCACTGACGATCCGAGGCGATCAGAGTGCGCCACATGGCGACACAGAGGCCTGCGGACGTAGCGGCGGCGAGAAGCAGAACGAAAGCGATGACCCAGATCACGTGCCAGTCTCCTCGAACAACGGCTGCGGCCTGAATGCCGGATTCAACATGCGCAGGCGCCAGCGCTCGGTGATTTCACGAAGCTGCTCCGGCGCGTGCTCGGGCAAGTCATCGGCGAGTCCCAACCGCAAGATCAGCTCGATCAGCGCATCGGCGCTGACGATTCCTTCCAGCGCATCGGGTGCGATCGCACCAGTCGACAGGCCAGACGAGACCTCGATGAGCACTGCGGTCACGTAGCGCTCTTTCAGCGCTTCCATCCGCGCAGCGCGCTCGTATGCATCACGCAAAGCACTGAGATTCACGATCGGCCCCTTTCTACCCGACGATTTCCACGTCTTCCGTGTCCGGTGCCCCGCCCGCGTAGTTGCGTTCGATAGCCTCTTCGAGCGCCTTCTCCTTGGCATCTTCTTCGTTGTCTGCCTCGACTGTGACGCGGTACGTCCACTGCACTTCGACGTGGTACTCGTCGGTGTCGTCCGCCTCTTCGTCATCATCACCGTCGCCGTACTTGCCCGGAGCGAGCACTACCTCCGCGCCATCCGGCGCTGCTGCGATCGCCTCGGCAACGCTCTGCCCTTCCTGGACGTACACGACGGCTGTTGGCGGCGCCGCCGTACGCTGCGCACGCATGCATGCGCGACAGGTCTTGTCGCCGAGCATCGCATCGCGATCGCACGCATCGGCGATGGCATACGAGTTCGACGCCCGGTGTTCACAGCTCTCACAGCCGTCGCACATGCACTGGGACGCGATGCCATCGAGCGCCAGCTTCTGTCGATCGATGGTGGCCTGTAGCTCGGCAAGTTTGCGTGCCAATCGGCTTCCGTCACGCGTCGTTTTCGCGTCTTTCACCGCGGCACAGTTACGCTGCTCTTCGATCAGGCGATAGACCATTTCCATGTACGCGGCGCCCGCGGGCACCTCTTTCCAGTCCACGCCGCCGGCTTTCGCCGCCGCCTCCCAGTCTTCCTTCGACGGCTTCGACGGGCTGCCTCTCAGCTCGCTCAGCGTCTTGAACAGCGCCGCAACGGCTGCATGCCGATCTGAATCGAGCACATCGAACATCGTCTCCATCGAGACGATGTCCTGCTTGGCGTTCGCCAGCTGTCGATCGCGCTCAGCGAGCGCTTCCTGCATGCCCTCGATCGTGCCGAGGTGCGTATCCTGGGCGACCTCCCACGCGTTGTTCTCGGCCTTGATGGCGCGATCCAGGTTCTCGCCGCCGGCCTGCTCCGCAGCCTCCTTCGCCGCAGCAAGCTCGTCGTATCGAGCCAGCAGCTTGCCGTGCCCAGCGGCCTTGAGGGCGTCCTCCAAAAGCCCAACGCGAGCGTCGCGCTTGCCTACCTCGCGATGTGCGGCGTCACGCTGAGCTTCGGCTTTACGCGCCAGAGCTTCCGCCATCCGCTGCTGTTCTACGGCGCGGTCACGAGCAGAGATCGCCGCCTCCGCCGTTTCGCGGCGCTCGTCCAGACGCTTGCGAAGCTCGGCGATGCTGTGCAGCTCCTGGTACGCGGTGGGCTGAGCACTGCCGAGCATGGCAAGGATTTCGTTGGCGTCAGCGAGATCTGGCCATCGAGCATGATCGGTGAAGTAGTCTTTGCACGCCGCGACAACTGCACGAACGAGCTTCTCACCGGACATGAGCCACTTCCTTCTCGGCCTTTGCCGCCTTCACGCGAGCACGTTCCCCTGCACGGATCTCGTCGAACGTCAGCCGGAACTTCCGCGTCGGCTTTGCGGGCGCAAGCGCTGTGCCGATCGCGGCTGCGAGCAGCTGCCCAGGCGCATGCACTCCTTTGCCGTACTGGCAGACGATGAGCGATGCCCGGTCTGTGAGCGAAAACGAGGTAACCACCGCGAACCGCCCGTCGACCTTGTCTTGGGGGAGATACTTGGGGTCCATCTGTGCTCCAATGTACAGACGGTTTCCGTCCAAGATCACTGGCGGTCGCCCCACGAACTTCTCCCACGACCGGCACGCGGCTGTGTTGTTGTGCTGGACAGCTGCCGCGTAGAAGCTCTCGTGATCTTCGCTGAACCAGAAGCGTCCGTGCTTGCTGTTGAAGAAGTGCTCGAAGTCATCGGCCGCGAACTTCAAGCCCGCGGAGATCGCGAGGTGCACCGCGCTCTTCAGCGTGCCGTTCAGATGACGCCACGAGCGCCGTGGAGCGCCTCGCCAGACGATGCCGACGAGTTGTCGCGCGGGAGATTCGTCGCTCACGGCAACGCCTGTGCCTTCTTCACGAGTGCGCGCAACTGCTTGTCGCAGTCGCTTGCGGCTGCTTCCAGGCCATGGAACTGGCCGCTGCACGAGATCGTGTCGAAATCATCCGCCTCTCGATGGATGGTCTCCAGGTACCACTCCCAGCGATCCATCCGGGCGCGGGTGAAGCTCACGCGGCCGAGCGGAGAGTCGCAGTACGCGAGGTCTTTGAAGTCGCCATCGTCGGTAGCGACCTTCACGCCAAGCACAGAGGCGCTCTGGTGCGTCAGGTCATCAGACGGTCGCTTTGACGGCAACGGCGGCGCTGCTGCCAACGCATCGCGCAGACCCATCTCTTCCGTGATGAACGCGGAGTGCTGCACGCGGCTGTCGACGAGCCCGTTGGTGAGCGCGTCCAGGAGCCGGTTGGCAGCCTCTCGGATCACTGTGCACCTCGCCGTCCACGGACGGCTGCGCGGAACCACGATGGGATCACCGGCGGGTTACGCAAGATGTCTTCGAGCGCGGCCCACTCCTCGCTGTTCAGCTTGTCGTAGTCGCGCGTCTCTTCGCTCGCGTCCACGCGTTCGCTCAAACGCGCCGCTTGCAAACGCAACCAGTCCGCCGTGCCGGTGACGTACGTGTGGTTGTACTCGTCGGCGACCTGGCGAAGGATGAGAGCGGCGATGTGCTTGCCGTCGCTGTCGCCGCTCGGCAGATCGCCGGCAGCCGTCATGACGCTCGGCAGATCGCGTTCGTAGTCGATCGACTTTGCGATCGCAGCAGAGGTGCCGCACGAGAGGCCGATGCGGGCGCATCTCTCCCCCCACGCACGCAGCGATGGCTGTTCGATGCTCGGCGTCTTGTCGGCCAAGATCTCGGCGAACTCGCGCGCAGTCTGCGTACGCTCCGAGGGCTCCATCGAGTTCCAGGCCTCGCAGAGGGCGTGATGCGTGTGCATCATGCCCATCGCGATGCTCGCGGGACGCAGATCGGCCTTCGTGGCCGTGCCCGAGAGCACGGAAGAAGAGAAGCTGCGATGCGGCATGTCGACGTACTCGACTCCCCCGCCCCCTGGGCGCAGCGCGCGGCAGCCACGGCCATGTTCGACCCTGCCCGCGCCGTTGGGCTCTGCGTGGCAGATCTTGCACTTCGGCACTCGCTGCGTCTCCGCCTGCGCTGCCAAGTCTCGGATGCGATCTGCCATCTCGGCGCAGCGGTCGTCGTAGCCCGGCGCCTCCAGCAACTTCGCCGCTTCGTGTAGAGCAGCGACGCGAACCCCACGAGCGCTGTTCAGCGCCGTACGCTCGCGGGCCTCGGCCTGGAGACGGAGATCTTTTTCGTGTTCTGCGCGCTGATGCAGTCGCTGCATCGTCTCGGGAGCGCCGGCAAGCGCGGCCTTGAGCGCTGCGGCATGTTCCACGAGCGCAATGCCTTGCTCCGACTCTGCGTCATCAGGTTCGAGACGACGAAGAAGGTCGCGCACGCTCTCCAGCAGTGCCGTCGCCGCATCGTGCACGCGTTCGGTCGTGCCGCCGACTTCATCGTACTCGGCGAGCGCCAGCGTCGTCACGGAGGTGCTTTGCCGATCGCCAGCTTTCTCGAACTCGTACTTGGCGAAGCGAAGCGCCTCCACAAGCGTGCCTGGCAGCTTCCCTCTCGGAGCGAACCCATGCACGTGCGCCAACTGCGCGGCGATGACGCCAGCTGTCGTGCCCGCACGACCTCCCATCAAGTCGAACGCACTGTTGCGGATGATCCCTTCGATCACCCCGCAGATCTTCACGAACTCCGGCGACGTGTTCGAGCGCCCATCAGGGCCGACGGTCCAGTCCTTCGTCATGTCTTCACCTGTACGCCTTCGACCGGCGCGATCGCGCCAAGAGCCGCGCTCACCAGACGTTCCTGTACGTCACCAGCAAGCTCGATGTCCACCTTCGTCACTTCGGCGGCGTGTTGGAGCCCAGCTGCGAGACCCGCTTCGCACGCGATGAGCATCATGCTCGGCACGAGCGCGGAGAGCCGATCGATCTCGGCGAGCATGCCTTCGACGTCGGCGAGCGTCGCGACGCAGTGCGCGCCGGCCTTCGCGTGCGCCCGCCACGTCGCAATCCTCTTCTCCGTCGGTCCGCCCATCACGCCCTCGCCACCGGCATGTTCGCCGGCTTGGTGTGTCGTAAGCTACACGGCCGTCCGAATCTTGTCCAGCGTGACTTGTCGGACAAAGAGCCGCCGCGTACCATCGGCCGCATGAGCACGCGCTACGATCCGTCCAAGCCCATCTTCTCCTCGATCACCGAGGGTGCCGCTGCTCGCGAAGGAAGAAGCTCGTGCGCAGGCGGCCGAGGAACTGGAAACGCTGTTGCAGCTGGTAGTCGACTCTGTCGACTGGGCTGGCAAGAACCGGGTGCCAACGCACGCGCCGCTCTTCCTGGCTGTGCACGACCTGCTCAAAGCACGCCGATGATGAGCATGTGGCACATCGCGCTCTATACGATCCTCGGCGCGGTCTCGCTGATCGGCGTGATGGTCTACGTCGACTCGAAGCGCGGTGGCCGATGACGAAGAGCGCGGTGGCCGATCCGTATCGTATGGCTGTTCTCCGCGGCACAGCGCACATCTTCGAAGGCGGGGTCCCGGTCATGACGTTCTTTGCTCGCGCGACTCCTGCTCGCGCGCGGGTGCAGATAATCCAGCAGCTGGGGCGGCAGGCGGTGATGCCTTACCGGATCTGCGTCGGCGAGGAGTGCGCGCCGTACTTCCGTCTGCTGGTGCTCACCGACTCTGGAAGCGACATGATGATGATGGGCCGGCTGCCTGACGAGGGCGTAGAAGGGCGAGCCTTTCCGTATCTGCCGCCGTCGGATCGCAACGTGGTGGCGCCGTGGCGCAACGTGATCGCCCGACGGCTGGAGTGGGGCACGACCGTCGCCGTTTCTCTGCTCAACGCGAGCGATGAGCCTCGCGACGTCGAACTGGTGCTCTACGGCGAGTTCGTTGCCCGAGAGGGCGATGGCCGATGACGGCGCGTGGCTTTCGCATCGACGACATCGTCGAGGAGTCTGGCGAAGGACGCGGGCGCTTCTTCCGCATCGCCGCCAAGCAGCGTCTTGTTGGACTTCTTGTCGAGATCGACGGATCGGAGCGTTCGATTGGCTGGAAGCCTCTTGCGAAGATGACGCTAGCATCTGAATCGCTGAAGGAGAGAATCACGGAGCTGCAAAAAGAACTCCGCGATGCTCGCCGCAGGCTCCGGGAAATCGAGCCTAGTCGCGCGCGCCGCGCTCGGTGACCGAGGACGCGAGCCACGCCAAGCCGAGGATGCCGCAGAAGAGCGTCCAACCGGGCGCGTCCAAGCATAGGAACGCAACGGCAAGCACCAGCATCATCACGCTGCTGAAGGCGGCATGTTGTTCATGCTCGGCGCGGCGATCGTCACGGTCACGGTTCACGGCGCGTTCTTCTTCTTGAAGACGGGGTACAGCCGCTCGGCGAGATCGTGGCCGCTGAAAATCTTGCCGCTCGGATCCGTGTACACGAAGCCGGGCGCGAGTGCCGCGATGCCCGTGTGCATGTCGAGGACGTGGTCTTGCTCGCCACGAAAGATGAACGTCATCTCGTATGCCTTGGCCATCGTCGTCAGCCACATCATCGCGCCCATGACGTCGCCAGCCGTCGGGCGCGGCTTTCGTCCGCGCATGCGCGTGATGACCGCACGGGGGGTGAACTCGGCGCGCCGCATCCGTGAGGTCGTGTGCACGATCTGCTCGTGCAGTGAGTCGTGGCCCCAGACATCCCGAACGAAGCGGAGCACGCGCTCTTGCTCGGTCGCGGGCATCGGACCCAAGCGCACGAGATAGTCGTCGCCCACCAACAGCGCGCCCTCGTCCACCATCTGAAGCACAGTCCTCTTGAGCAGGCGCCCGGCGAGCTTCTGGTCGCGCCACGTCCTGGCGGCGAGCGTGACGAGCACGGGGATGCGCACAGGCTTGTTGTTGCAGACGACATGCATCACCTCGCGGCGACGCATCATCTGGAGGATGAGCAAGTCATTGTCGCGTTCTGCCGGCGTCACGTGCGCACCTTGAACTTCCCGTTCTTGATCACGCCGCGCTCTTCGACGCCGTTCAACTTCCGGATGAGGCCGCCAGCGTGCTCTGGATCGGCGCGGTACAGCGGTACGCGCGTGCCATGCTCGGGCCCAAGCTTCACGCCAGGACGGGCCACCGCACGTACGAGCGCATCAAGCGCCTTGGTCGATTGCTCAACGCCACGCCGGACCTGTGCTGCGGATGGTTCGTCCACGCGCACGGTCGTCGAGCCGATCGTGATCTCGCGTTGGCGGCGAATCTTCACGGCAACTCCACGGGCACAGTGCTGCCCTGTTCGACCGACGGGCCCCAGCCCTCGACGTGCGCGCACACGACCTCCGTGCCGTACCAGACGCCCTCGGCGTATGAGTCGAGTAACGCGCTGGACTTGAAAACGAGCCGCCGTTCGTTCGGCGGCCCGTCCAGGTCCCAGATCATCGCGCGGTAGCCACCGGCGCATGGTCGCGAGATCACGCGGTACTGGTACACATCACGCACCAAGCAGATGACACCATCGATTGAACAGTGCATCGAGTGCTGCACCGCCTCGACGTATGATCTATTCGGGATCTCGTTCATCGCCGCACCCATTGAAGCGGCTGTGCACGCTCGTGCTGTTTTGCTTCCACGATTCGCGGGCGTAGCTCTTCTGCGTACACATGTCGCCCACCGTCGGAAGAACCGACAGGAGAGAACCTGGCGCGTACGCCAGCGAAGTCGACGCTCAGCTCAACCAGCATCGTGATTGCCGCCTGCATCGCTCCGCCTGCCTGCGCTGCGTTGAACGGCACGTACGCGCGCCCCTCGATCTTGCCGTCTGACCGGATGTCTCTGTCGACGTGTTCGAGACGCGTGATCGCTTCATCAACGAGATCGCGAACGCGCTTCAGCTCGAAGATGTAGTGATCGATGAACGTGAAGGTGGCCGTGACCGTACCGTCGTCGCTCGTTGTCGTCTTCATCGCCGCATCAGTCCCGTCTGCGACTTCTTGGTGCCGCGCTTTCGCGTCGCCTGCGCGACCACTCGATCCACCTCTTCGCCTGCAACGTCTTCCGCGCGGTGCTGCGGCACTGGCGGCGGCGGCGCGTCTTCGCCACGCGCACGTGCACGCTGCGCACGCTTGCGCTCTCGACCAAGCTCTCGACCACAGGCGAGGCAGAGCTTCTCGCGCGGATGCTTGTAGCGCAGCGCCCATGTCGCGACGCAGCCGGGGCAGTCGAACACGTCGCCGGACCTTGTCTCTGCGTCCGTCGGCGGCTCTTGATGCAGTACGCGTGGCTTGCCAGCCATCAGTCGCGCCGCCTTTCATCGCAGCGCATGCATCACCCACATCACCATGACGCAGCAGCAGACGAACGGCGCAGAGAAAGCGAACATCACGAAGTAGAGGAGCGCGATCTCGCGAAGAAGGGAGATGAACGCGCTGTGACGAGCGACCGCGGTGCCGCCACCAAACGCATCGCCGCGCGTCCCGATGATCTTCGGCATCCTACTGCCCAGCGTCCTGTGCTGACGTCGGCGGCGCTTCGCGCGAGCGCGTCGTCTCGCGAACCATGAACAGGCAGAACAGCACCACGATCGCGCAGATGAGAAAGACGGTGTTGGACGAGAGCTGAATGCGGAACTGCATGCGTCGGGCGTAGCCGAAACGAACCGGATTGTCCACGGGACAATATGAATGTCCTCTGGACAATCCTGAAACATACATTCAGGGGGCGTGTATGCCAGGCTAAAAACCCGGAGATTCCGGATACTTACGCCTATGCCTTTTCGAGGGCCTGGCGGACCGTCTGTTGTACGGACGGCGGCGCGCGCAGCTGGCCGAGGTAGCCGTCGGTCGTAGAAGAAGAGCCGTGGCCGAGGGCGCCCTGGATGTCCTGAAGTCGGACCCCTTCTTCGTCGAGCATCCGCGCGTACATGTGCCTCAGGCCGTGCGGCTTGATCTTCGTCTCGTCGAGCCCAGCCCGCCGCGCCGCGCGCTTCACGATCTCCCACATCGTACGGTGATGCAGTGCGCGTTCTGACTCTTCGTCGCCGGACGGACCTGCGTCGCCGAACACCGCGCTGTCTGCGGTCAGGCGGGAGAGACGTCGAGCGCTGACCCAGTGCTCACGCATCGCTACGTACGCTTCGTCAGGAAGCTCGAAGCGCTTCACGCGACCGCCCTTCACCTCGACCTTGTACGTGTACGGCTTCTTGCTCAGGTCCAGATCACCAAGCTTCAGGCGCGCGACTTCTGACCGGCGACGGCCGGTGTGACCGAAGAAGATCAGCACCGCGCGATCTCGGACACCAACGCGGTCCGCGGGCAGCGCATCGAGCATTGAACGGAACGCGCTCTTCTCCACGGGCACCGCGTTGATGAACGGCGTCGGCAGCACGTCCTTGCGCGTCACGACGTCGAACGGGTTGCGAGCCAGCATCTGCGTGCCGTCGTCTCGCAGTTGGCGCGTGAGGAACGTGAACAGACCGTCTACCGCGGCGAGGCGAACGCAGATCGTGTTCTTGGCGTACCCCTGCTCCACGAGCCAGCGCTTGAAAGAGGCCGCGTCGGTCATGGTGATCTCGTCGAGCCGCTTACCTGCGACGAGCACGAAGAACTGCTTGAGCCCGACGAGGTACGTGTCGCGCGTACGCTTGGGCTTGTCGATCAGGTACGCGCGCACGGCATCCCGGATCTGGGCCGCGCGTTCGTTCTCGTCGTCGGCCGCCGTCTTCCGGGACAGCGCCGCTTGCTTGGGCAGGATGTCCACGGCCCAAAGGATAACACGCTCTACGAGGGGAGAACGTGGGCGCGCCCTGTCACCGTCTCCAGATAGCACGCACGACTACAGAAGCGCCTTCCCTGCTTAGCCCTCCACTCGAATGCAACAGCACACCGCTCACACGTGAGCTGCACACGAGGCTGCCGCTGCACACGCTCCATGTTCGCTTTCGACATGCCAAACAACCGCACCGGCACTTCGCTACCAGGCGTTAGACGAGCTGCGTATATACGCTTCCGCATCGCCGTCAGTTCGCATCCAGCGATCTCTGCGATCTCTGCCACGGTCATCGGCACCTCGCCCACGGCGTAGCGTAACGACGACGCTTGCTTTGCGCACTCTTTCGAACAATAGCTGCGGCCAGCCTGACTGCGGATGACACGCATCACCTTCGCGCATACGAGGCAGGCCTTCTCGATACGTACCTGGCGCGGATGGACAGGGTGCATGACTATGCCGTCAAACGCTGCATGGTCTTCTCGACCCACCGATCGCTAAGGCCTCGTCGCCGTGCCAGAGCGTTCAGTCGCGCAAGCAGAGCCGACCGGTGATCGGCGTCCAGGCGGAGGCGCTCAAGTCTGCCGCGTTCCTCTTCCATGCTGCGTTCTGATTGCCGCTGCTCTGCTCCACACTCTGGGCACATGAGAACGCCTGCGTGCATCATCGCTCCGCACGCATGGCATTGCCTGACGGGGGCAACGCCGGTGGCGTCGGAAGGCTGGGCATCGTCTAGCGACCACTCTCGCACGGCGTCCGGCAATCCGTGTCGATAGCAGTTACCAGCATGATCCAAGATGATCGGCCGCTTGCCCATGTACGGGCGCGATGCGCGGCCGACGTACTGTAGGAAACGCGTCAGGCTACGCGTTGGCCTCACGATCGCGACGCACTTCACAGGCGGACAGTCGAAGCCCTCCGTAAGGACGTCGATGTTTACGAGCACATCAACAGCGCCACTACGCAGGCTGGCCAGCACCCGTGTTCGTTCTGCGGCCGGTGTCTCTCCATCTACATAAGCGCATCGGCGTCCATCCTGGACAAACCTGTCGTGCAACGCGTGACCGTGCGTGCGGGAGACGGCGAAAACAAGCGTCGGCAAACCAGGCGCGAGACGTTGCGTTTCCGACACGACATCTGCAAGCAGAGGCGCTTTCATCAACGCCTCGCCGAGCGCCCCAACGGCATAGTCGCCCTTTCGCGATTCGATGCCGCGTACCATCTCGCGCGCCTTGTTGAGCGTGATGCCGTACGTCAGCGGGCGCGCGATGTGCCCGTCGACCATCAGCTCTTCCATCGAGGCCATCACGAGCATGTTGTCGAACGTGTTGGCCAAGCCACGACCGTCCAGCCGCCAAGGAGTCGCGGTGAGCCCCAGCGTCTTCGCGTCTGGAAGCGCGAGAAGCAGATCCTGGTAGCTCTTGGCTTCGATCCGGTGCGCCTCGTCGATCACGACCAGGTCGCGAGCCCCGGTCGCATTCTCTCTGAGCATGTCGATGCTTGCGACCACCACGCGAGCCGTCTCGTCGAACCGCTCCGTTCCGCTAAGCATCCCAGCGCCATGGATTCCGGCAGCAGACAACTGGGAGAGCGCCTGGCGAAGCAGCTCGATGCGGTGAGCCACCCACAGCACACGGGCGCGCGGTCTAGACGCTACGAAGGCGGCTGCGATCACGCTCTTGCCTGATCCGGTCGGAGCAACGGCGAGCACGCGGCGGTGTTTCCGCATCCTACCAGCAATCGCCGTAACAGCCGCCGCCTGGTATGGTCGCAGATCCATGCGCTGCGTTTTGTAGCCCACTGTCAGACACGTGTCTAGCGCGTCGCGTCTGCATCATGTAGCCTCGACCGGATGGACGACGAAGAGATCTCTGCCCTGCGCCGTTCGATGGAACGAACCGCCGACGAGGTTGCGAGGAGCCCGGACTGGCTGCTCTCGATCTACGACCAGAACGCCGCGGCCGAAGCTCGCCTGCTCGGTCGGCCGCCACCGGTACCGGCCTTCCGCTTCACGCTGAACATGACGTTCGGCAAGGTCGAGTCGGAGCGCGGTGCGCCGAGTGACTGGACAGAGCACTGCCGTGCGGTCAACCACGCCGGACGAGAAGAGCTGCGTCACCAGTTCGAGTTCGTGAGCAACGACAAGAGCAAGGACTTGCTCGTGCGGCTCGATGTGCAGACGGACGTGCGAACAAGCCAGCCGGCGCCGTACGTCGATCTGTGCAACGGCCTCGCGCCCACGGTGTCCATCAACTTGCAGTCGGGCGTGGGTGGCGCGATCCAGTTGCCCGCCCGCGTGCCTGGGCTGATCATAATCCGTGGTCCGCGCATGTACGTCGGCAAGATCCACGTGCACGCCACCTTCAGGCTGGTGGCCCCGAGCAAGACCACCGCCAGCGGCGAGTGACGCTTGCCTCCGGATCGCGCCTCTCGTACTGTCAGACACATGAAGAGCCCCGAGTCGTGGGTCGACGAAGAGTTCCGCGCGTACATGCTCACGCAACTTGACGGGCCTGGCGCCGAGCACACGGCGCGCGAGGCGGCAATGCGATGGCGATGCCCATGTGGACACGTGATGCCGGGCGGCACGCACGCGGTAGGCGACTTCTACGAGACAGTGAAGTTCTGCGGCGTGTGCGGCAAGAGGCGGTGGAATAGGCCTCCAGATCGCTCGCTGAAAGAGATGGCGATCTACCGCACACAGTGCAGCGTTTCCTTCGACGGCGACTTCCAGATTCTCGCAGACGGTCGGCGGCGAGGGCTGTGGCCGTGGTCTCGGCAGATCAACAGCTTCGAGCAGGACGCGGAGATCGGCGAACTTCTCGAATGGGACCAAGTCAAAGAGCTGCGAGACGTGCTCACGCGGGCACTGCGTTCACGTGAGCATCCCGAAGAGCTGATCGCGGCGTGTGCGACCAAGGACAAGAAGGAACAGGAGAGCCGATTGTGAAGTACGAGATGATGCGCCACGCGCTCGGTATCCAGGAAGACGGTGGAAAGCGACGCCGCTGGACGAAGCCGTTCCGGAACCACTACGTCGCGGGCGCATCCGACGTCGAGATCTGGGATGCGCTCGTGGAAGAGGGGCTCGCCAAGCGCACCAGCCTCGGCAACGCAATCACCGGCGGCATGCCGCTGTACGTGGTGACCGATCTCGGCCGAGAGCGCGCAATCGCGGGCATCAAGTTCGCGCGGCGCTGGGGCACAGGCGAGCCAACGTACGTCTGATGCAACACGTCTCTCGCGAAGATTTCCTGGGACACGTTGCGCGGCTGGCGCCGGAAGAGCCGTGCGCTCTACGCACGAGCGCGCAGATTGCCGTGAAGAACGACGCGTCCATTCAGATGCGACCGTGCGTGAACATCGAGTACACGATTCGCGACGGCGACGAAATCTACTGCTTCCGTGAACGATGCATGCCCCACCACGCTGGACGTGTCGATCTCTCGAACACGTTGCTCGAACAAACCCGCGGAACGATCGTGTTCAGAATGCGACAGCGCAGCGGCTCGTTCTGATCAGGCGCGAGGCGGCCAGGTCCAGAAGACGATCGCCTATCCGATTGTCACCCATAGGCGCCGTGCTTCTTCCGCAAAAGTACGAAGGCGCTGTGTCGTATCCACAAGATCGCCGGCCGCCCATGCGCCCTGTACGCTCGCGTTGACGCTTGCAGCAATGATTTCGGCTGTCCGGCGACAAATCGCACTCACGCGCACGCCAGCGGCGTTGGGCGACGCAAGCAGCCACCTCACTTCTTCGGCAACGACCCCGTCTGGAAGTCGCGGAAGGACAGTCCAAAGCAACTCTCGCATCGCCACGTCGCTCTCTGGGCTGAGCGCCGGTCGGAAGAACGGAAGCCCATGTGAAGGGCTGTGAAACAGGTGTTCCAGGCCCGGTGGCATCTTCTTGACGCGGTACCCGCGGTCACTCATCGCTTCGTGCTCCGTATCCTTTGGGCATCACCGGAGCACCGCTCCCTTTTCACGGCCGCAACCTGGACACCACCACGCGTTCAGATACTTCTTAGCCTCGGTGCTTCCACATCGGCATTGCCACTTCCATCCAGCGTCGGACGGGTCATGTCGTCCTCGCCCGTTCGTACGCATCGGCCATTTCGGTAGCAGCGATCCATCGCGCATCGGCGACCTTGTCCGCTTCTGTCCATGCATCGCCAGCAGCGCGAAGGCGCGCGCATAGGTTGCGCAGTTTCTTCGGAAGCACCTCCTCTGCCTCAAGCGCAGCGGTCACCAGAGCACCCTCGATCTTCTCGTACTCATCGCGAGCCGCCTTGCACGCAACGCTCGCTTCTTGGAGCACTTGGCGGGCAAGCTTCCTCGCGGCGCGCGCCTTTCGCTCTTGCGCCTTCGCGCCAGCCTCGCGAGGGCGATGCGTCCAGCACCAACCCTTGACACCTGCGTACCCGGCTTCCTTGCCATCGCAGAAGCGACCGTCAGCGTGCCGGTGCTGGCACCCGTACCGCCCTTCAGTAATCGGCCCTCGTTCAGGTAGCATGCGGCTCAGTACCTTCCGCCATCGTGAGGGTAGGTCTCGGCCGGACCTTCGAGCGGTGGGTTGGCGGCCTCCATCGCACGCCACGCGTACGCACCGATCGCTTCCTGGTCCTGCGCGGCGACAACGAAGTGGTGGCCGCCTGCCTGTGTGCCTGCCGTCACTCCGAAGCGCACGAAACGTTGCCAGATCTCGTGCCCTCTATCGCAGTCCGGCTGGTCGTCATAGGGGACCGACGGAGCGAGCACCATCACGACGCTGTAGACGATGCCGTGGTCGTGCCGCTCAGTCCGGCAGATCACCTCTTCGATCGCGTCCGATACCTTGGCAATGTACTCCCGCTCCGGGGCCATGAAGTCGCCGATGCCGAGCGGATCGATCACGCCGGTGCTTGACCCGCCCGTGACCAGCTCGTCGATCGCAGCCACGGCTCAGCCCGCCTTCCGCGCAACACGGCACTCGTACTCCACGCGGAACATATGCGACACGTCGCCGAGCGCGACGATGTCGGCGGGCGGCTCGTTGAGGAAGTACAAGCCGCTTCCGTCGTTCGCGCGACGGCAGAACCGCATCACGAGCATCTCGGCCTCGCCGTAGGTGTCGGTCGAAAAGGACGGCAGCGAGCCATCGCGGCGGGGGGATCCGCGCTCGCGGATGAAGACGTGGCCAGAGGCGGTCACGTCGAGGAAAAAGCGGCGCGATAGATCCGACGGAAGCATGGGCATCTTGTCCTCCACGTCAGCATGTCCGCTGACTGTCGGACAGTATGACACGATGCTATGCGGCGTCAAGCGTGTCATCAGACACGCGGCGGCCAGGTCCAGTGCTCGTTCAATGCCCGCTCCGAGAACGGCACGTCGCACACGATCGACGACGTCACGTAGTGGACGTCATACCCGCGGCTCGCAGGCACCGGATGACCGATGCTCAGGTTCACGGTGCCATCGGCATGCACGAACACGATCGTGGCGTGAAAAGGGCCGTTGAAGCCGTTGTACTTCGCAAGATCGGAATGCCGGCCGAGTTCCATCTGCTCGTGCCAAAGCGTCTTGATGCCGTAGAAGTGCACTGCTCGTCCAACCGTGGGCGTCATCGTCCAGCTCCTTCCGTAGCTCGCCAAAGCGAGTAGGCACCAAACACCGCTCCGAGAATGCCTCCAACGAGATCGCCCGTGCCGCCGGGAGCGATGGCTCCGCCGAAGAGGGCGCCGACTATCCCAAACTCACACACTCGCTGCATATCTTTCAGCACGCGATTCGTCCTCATCACTCCGTCGCGAACATCAAGTCCGTCTTGAGCACGAGCTTCTCGCCCCGCGTCACTAGGCGCCCCTCGTGCGGCACATCGTGCTTGAACACCAGCGCGTCCCCGACTGACCAGCGCGGCCCAGGCGCGCCGCCGAACAGCGTCTCGCCGCCGCGGTAGTCGTCGTTCAGCCGCACCAGCACGCTGTAAAGCGCGCGGTGACCGTGGGCGTCCACGAAGTCCGTGTCCACGTGCAGCGGTACCGCGCTCGATGCGCCACGCAAGCGGTACACCTTCATCGAGGGCGAGACTGCAAACGGCGCGCCCCAGAAGCGCTTCATCCGCGCAAGAATCGCGGCGGCTGCCCATGGGATGATCTCGTCGCCGCCGCCGCCGCCGTGGCCGCCGTCACCGTCATGATGAGCGCGGTGAGCCAGCGTGCGCAGAGCACGGACCTGAGCATGACTGAGAACGCGCGGCATCCTCGTAACGCTGGTCATGACCGCATCCAAGCGATCAGCGCGGTGGCGACGTCATGCATCCACCAGATCGTCGCGATGGACACGGCCGCCGGCAGGTGGGTGTTGCACCACCAGTAGATGAACACGTTCTGCCGACGCCAAGCAATCGTGCCAGCGTTGTACAACGTCGCACGTTGCTTCGCGAAGCGTGCTGCCTGGTTGTGCCAGCCCACACAGCACAGCAGTGCCGCCACCGTATACACGGACGCGCCTCGGCCGCTGGCAACCGAGAGCACTCCGGCCACGACTGCCCCGACAGCGAAGGCCAGGAGCCGCTGCTGACCGAAGCCGAGTTCGACGACATGACCGGCCAGTCGGTCGCGCGCCATCAACTGTTGTGCCCATCGGCGATTCTCTTCGTCAGTCTTCTTCACGAGTGCGCTCCGGAGAGTAGTAGACATCCACGTACTTCACGACCTTCTCGCGCAACGGCACGACGTCGATGCGTCCTTGAAGTCGCGCGAGGAACCGATGCAGCTGCGCGCGATCTCCCCGCAACGACAGCGTGCGGCCCGGCAGAACGAACACGAGCAGCGGCACCGCGAGGTCGACGAAGTCGTAGTAGCTCGGCGTCACCTGCTCCAGCGAGAGCGAGTCTTCGCGGCGGCCCGAGCAGCCTCGGCTCAGCGGCGGCGCCACAACGACTGCGTCGAAGCCGGCCAGCGAGACCTTCCGCGCATCGCCGATCACCCACGAGCCGCGCGGATAGTACTTCTGCCACCGCGGATCGATGTCGTTGCCGACGACCGCGATGCCGACCGTGGCGTACGCAGCTTCGAGCGCGCGCAGTGAAGGGCCGACGCACAGCTCCATCACGCGGCGTACGCCCATCGTCGCGAGGTTCTCCGCGCGTTGCACGGTGCACGTGGTGCACGTTCGCGCGGTGGCATCGTCTTCTACGGTCGAAATGTTCACAGGCTACTCGTGCTCTTGAACGGAACGTGCGGCATCTTGCACGCCTCACACCAGGGCGTTTCGATCGTGAGCGGGCGCGATGACGCGCGCAGCAGCGCCTCTGCGTCACGACGCGCGGCCTGGGCAGCGTCGAGTGCGGCCAGCAGGTCACGGATGTACTTCGCGTTCATGTTACATCCGTACGTCTCTGCCGCGGCTTCGTTGGCCTTGTACTCGGCTCGGATTTCCGCGATGCGCTCTGCGGTCGGCAGCGGCGGCACGAACACTGGCTTCGACATGTCGACCTGAACGGCCGACGTCGTCTCACCCGACGCCGAGCACGTCCAGCACGCCGGACGCGTGATTGGACCGTGCCTCCCGCACTCGAACCTCGTGTCAGCCACAGCACTCTGTACCGCACGGCGGGGTGTGTCGCAAGCTCTTGACGCTCTGTCGGACAGCATGTACAAGCGAACGACCATGAACGTGCTGGGCCGACGGGTAGACGCGGATTTTCGGTGGCCGTGGGAGCTTCCGGCCTGGGATGCCGCCGACTACGGCGAGTACATCACCATGCAGCGCGATCCGCTGCGGCTTGCCTGGTGGCGCTTTCGTCTGGGCGGTGTCGAGGACACGCTGACGGGGGCGACGGGATACTCGCTTCAGCTGCTTGGACTCCGGCTCTACATTTTGACGCAGCCGGGGCGGGCGTGACCGCGTACGTCTACGAGTTCACGCAGACGATCGATCTTCATGTGCCACGGCAAGACCGAACGGCCATGAACGTAGCGCTGAACCTGCACCACGCGGGCAAGGCCGTACTCGATGCAGGCGAGCTTCCGGAGCCAGTTCACACGGAAGCGGCGTACGCATCGCATCGTGTGCAGCGCATCGACGTTCGCGTCGGCGTGACGGCCCACGGCGAACTGCGTCTGATCGGCGCCGAAGACGTCGCCCTGCTACGCGAGGTCGTTCGGCAGACCGTACGCCTCCATCACGACTCGGACGCCGTCGTCAGCGAAGCGTCTGCCGACGTCACGATCCAGACTGCCCGCGTTGCGCTCCGAGGGCGCCCGTGACGGTGCCGCGCACGGTCCTGATTCGGCTCCCTGAGGTGCTCGAAGACGCGGCGCTGTCGACCGGCACGAGCGCTGGGCACATTCTTCTTGCGGCGGCCAAGAGCTTCGCGGCGCTGCCGATCGATGACCAGGTGCAGCTGATCGAAGACGCGGTCGACGACCTGAAGGACGATGGCGCTCCACTGACGCACGGCGTGAGCCAGAGCGAGCCGCTGACGAGAGCCCAGGTCAAGACAGCACTTGCCGAAGGCAGACTGGTTCGTGCGGAGCTAAAAAAAGCCAATCGTACGCAAGCCTCAGATCGAACCACGAAGCGCGGAACGGAAGGCGCGATGAGGAAGATCCGCAGGAAGAAGGTCTTCACGACGGTTGAGGTCGTGACGAGCGTCGTCTGCAACAAGTGCGGCAAGGCGTGTGAGACTGGGTCGTCACCTAGTGGCATACGGCCCAAGCAAGCCGCGCTTCATGTGGAATGCGCATGGTGGTTTGGCTCGCCGAAAGACGGTGAAACAAACGAGTGGGATCTCTGTGAATCTTGCTACGACCGCTTCGTGCGAGCGTTCAAGATCCCGATGACGAAGTCGAGAGCCTGGTGATGAACACAGAAGGAGCGATGTGATGAGAAAGTTCCGCGGAAAAAAGGCTGAAGCCCACTACGAACGCAACGCAATGGACGGTCGGACCGGTCGCATGCACCTCGATCTAGACATGCGGAACATCGGAACGCCTGACCGCCTGAAGTTCGATCTGCCAGCGCTCCAGGTCATCGTTCAAGATGCGACGCTGACGCCGGAAGACACGGCAATCATCTACAACGTGCTTCGCAAGCACATCGTCGGCGGTAACAAGGTCGAAGAAGGTCCGAAGACGCAGACGTCGCGCGTTGCTACGCCATCATGACGATGGTTCCGTGCGAGTTCCGCGTCATCTGTGGATCGACGAAAGATTCGGATCGCAGGGTCGCGCGCTATTCGTTGCCGGTCGTGCCTACGCGTGGCGACGCGATCAACGTCCTCGGTAATCCGTACGTCGTTCACAACATCAGCTGGGCCGCTGCTGATGTCGAGATGAAGGACGACGACGACGGATTGCCGGCGAAGGGCAACCTGTGGTGCTACGTCCGGCTTGCCAAGCTCTTCGCGTGGGCCGAGCCAGAGAGGCCGAAGTGGTCTGACGAGGAGCTGGCCCGAGACCCCAAGAAGCTCGCGCGGGCCAGAGCGGTAGAAGAGATCGGCAAAGGCCTCCAGGACGAGTTCGATGGGTGGGTCGACGGGAAGCACACGACCGAACGCGTCGCGATGCTTGTCGTGGCCGTGCTGCCGGACGAGATCCGTGCCGCAGTCGCCAAGCGCTTCTCCGGCGGCGAAGCTCTGCCGCCGCCCGGCTACACCAAGGACGCCTGGGCCGCGGTCGAGGCGCACATTGCAGCGACCTACGGGAAGAAATGACACGGTCAACGAGGAACGAGTCGGTCGCGAAGGCGCTGGTGGACGCCGAAGCCTGGCTTCTCAGCGAACTGCGAACGCATATCTCGCTACGGAGAATCCGACGAACCGGAACCGTTCACCGAGCAATCATGCGACGAGAGATTGCCGCGATTAGAGCGGTACGAGACCACATGCGAGATGCGACGCTGGCGGCCGAGTGGCACGGCGCTGACCACGTAGACCAGCTGTTGGGTCCGCAAACAGGCGTCCTCGTCAACGACGCCGTGCGTGATGAACACGGAACGTGGCACCACTCTCGGTGCGGGATCAGCGCCGAGCCCGCTCCTGCGCCAGCCGTGCTCGCGTACTACCTCGCCTACTGCGGCGCCGAAGTTCTACCAGGCCATGGCTGGCGCGATGCGCACGCCGTACCAAAACGAGAGCGCTGCAAGCTCTGCGACTGGAGCAACTTGTGATCACGCACAGCAACGGCGACATGTTCGCGATCGGCGCCGACGCGCTGGTGAACCCCGTCAACTGCGTGGGCACGATGGGCGCGGGCCTCGCGCTCGTCTTCAAGCGCAGGTTCCCTGCGGCGTTCAAGGCCTACAGCCACGCGTGTGCTGATGGCCTCGTACGCTCGGGCTCGATCTACACGTTCGTCGAAGACGGCATCACGCTCTTCCACTTCCCGACCAAGCGGCACTGGCGCGACCGCAGCAAGCTCGTCGACATCCAGAAGGGCTTGCTTGCTCTGCGGACCGAGATCGTCAGCACCGGCGTGAAGTCGGTCGCGGTGCCGGCGCTTGGCTGTGGCCTCGGCGGCCTCGACTGGGACGAGGTGAAGCCGTGCATCGACAGTGCGCTGTCCAACATGCGCACGCAGATCACCGTGTTCGCTCCGCGCTGAAGTATGCGCGCTGAAGACATCCCCGGCGAAGAAGAGTGGGGCGGCGATCCGGCGCGTTGGGATCCGTCGTACGTGAACTGGGCGCGGCTGAAACCAGAGCAGAACGCGGCGCACGCCGTCTTTCTTGCGCGCCAGTACGTCGATGCCGGCTTCGTTGACCTGGCAACCGGGAAGTGGACGCACGTGCCGATGCCGCCCGAGTGGCTGCTTCGTGCATGGCTCGCTCTCGCTGCGATGCGAGCACGTGCGGAGCGAGAAGAACGGCTTCGCGTCCGCACCGACCGCGGAAGCTACCGCTCTTGAGGTGGCAACTGAACTTTTAGTTGCCACCTTCGATTCGCTCGCCACTGGGCCGCATGCGCACCGGCAGTCCCGCAGGAACGCACGGGTGATGGCCGTGCGTCGCGAAGTACTTGTCGCGCTTGCGGAGCTTGCCGTCGATCCAGAAGCCCCAGCGGCGTGCCGGAGGGCCGGTGACAAGCAGCGTCCACGTTGGCCGCGAGATCTCGACCGTGTGCTTGTGGTGCGCCGGCCTGAAGCGCACCGAACCCACGCCAAGCGCATCGCGACCCTCGGGTGACACGTCCGTGTAGCCGCCCCAGAGCACAAGCGTCAGGAACCACCAAGGGTGATCGTGGAACGCGCGAGCGTCATCGGACGAGAACCACCGATGCAGACGGATCGCGAACACGCCGAAGTCGAGCACCCACCGATGCATGTACGGACACTCGGACAGGCCGAGCTTCTCGTGCGTGAAGCGAATCCGCGGTTGAGGGATCGAACCTCCGACCTCCGGCATGTTCTGCCGTTGCTCTGCCAACTGAGCTACCCGCGGTAATGTCATGTCGATCCGGGAGCCACGGGAGTCGAACCCGCATCATGCGTATTTAGAATACGCTGTTCTACCATCTGAACTTCGCTCCCACGGCTGTCGGACAGTATGTCGTTACGCCGCCAAAGCAAGGGGCAAACGACGAACGAGCGAACGACCTGTCGGACCGAGCGCCACCGCGGTCACTGCATCGTTCAAGTCGGGCTCACGGAAGAGCGACCACGGCACGCCGGTCATGGTCGCCTCCCACGCGAGGCGTAGGAGCGCTGCCTCGTCGGCTACCTCCAGCAGGACGAGTGTGTTCGATTCCTCGTACCAGCTACGATCCACGCTCGGGTGCTGCTCGACGAAGGCCCGGAGCGCGTGGCACAGCTGCGCCGCGCGTGCTCCGGGCGCCAGGTCGCGCCTCGTGATCAGGTGAAGCTTGCTCACGCTTGCCCCCGCCGCTCACCCCGCATAAAGAGCACGTAACGGTCAGACGGATGCGGTCTCTGCCAAGATGGACGGCCTGCGTGAAGGCGCGCATCGCTCCAGCTCGACATCCGAGCACCAGGCCACCGCCGCCGCCGTTGCCTATTCCAGTAGCGCCTGAAACGCTCGCGCGCCTTCCGCGTTTCCATCACTCGGCCGCCACTGCCGCTCGCTGGCGACCGCGCTCGGCACGCGCAACGCGCGCAGCCTCCATCGACGCCTGCTCGTGCGCAGCGAACGCCGCGCGCGCCAGATCGTCCACGGGCGCCATCATCCACGCGAGCACGTCCGCCGGCTGGACCGGAAGCAGCTGGGCAATACGCACCGACGCGTAGCCGTGCGCCGCGCACAGCTTCGAGTTCCGCTCCTGGGTCCAGTACGCTCGGCCACGCACGTACGCGTACGCCAGCTGAACCACGCGCACCTCGTCCTTCTGGCACGAGGCGTCACCGATCAGCCGCATCATCTGCGAGTGCTGCTCGGCAGTGCGCTGCTTGAACGGAATGCGCTTCAACGCAAGCCGCTCACGGGTCAGACGCTTCTTCTCGGCCACCGCCTCGGCGAGGCGGCTCTTGATCTGAACGATCTCTTCTTTCGACATCATCATGGCTATCTCCATCTTCTCGGGTTCGGGTTCGTTGGAACGCAGAACGTCGAGGCAGGAGGGCCACGAGATCGATGTAGACCACGCGCTTCACTGTCCGTGTCGCCTGGCAGGGCGTCGGGATGAGAGCGGGGGGCGAGATGTACCTAGTGCCAGGTCATGTTCCGAAGCTAAGGGATGCGGCTGGAGCTGTCAAGAGCTTGCGACACACTTTCTTCGACTGGCTTTCGGCCCCACGTCAGACGGCGCGTCTTGCCCGATAGAAACGTCTCCGTCCACGTCGGCGCCCACGGTCCGCAGATCGTGATCGACATCGCGTTCGGGCTCGACCTCATCAGCCGATGGTTCAGCGTGCGCGGCAGAAAGACGACGTCGCCACGGCGCGTCCGACGCTTCACGCCGGAGCCGGACACGATCTGCTCGTCGTACTCTCCGCGGAGCATGATCGACAGCGCGGCGAACGCGTGCGTGTGGAAACGGTCCTGCGCGATCGTGTTGAAGACGTTCACGATCACAGACCCAAGCCACTTCAGCTCGAACAGCGTCCACCGATCGACGTAGCCCTCTCCAAGCTTCACGCGATCGAAATGCAGCACCTTGCCGTAGCGGCCGAGCCTCACTGGACTCGGTTCTTCATGAGGTGCTCTGCCCGCTCCTGTCCCAGAAGAGCCGCCAAGCGCACCCTGGCTGCCGCAACGAACGATTCGCGCGACGGCAGCTGCGTCCTGAACGGGATCGTCTCGGAGAGCATGTCGAGCACGACCGGCACCGGCAGGCGTGAGGCGTCTGCGGTGCGAAGCATGCGATCGAGTTCGTCTACGGCGCCGGCCCACGAGCGATCATCGATCCACAGGATCGCCTCGACGCCGGCTTCTTCGGCGGCGTCGCCATCGAGATCGTACCACCTGAGCCAGGGCTCTTTCTCCATCACGGATCTGTGGCACGAATCAGATATCGCCGCACGCTCTCTCGCATCCCGAACGCCGGGCGGGTCACGTTGTTCAGCCAGCGTGCTGCTGTCGGCACGCTCATCCGCATCGCGCTGCTGAGCTTCCTGGGCGTCATGCCGATGACGAGCTTCGCCTCACGCATGATTTCGTCAAACACAGCGTCGTCGGAGAGGTCACCGTCGCTCACCAGATTCCGGAACTCGTTGCGCGTCATGTCTGCCTAGCAATCTTGCGCAGCATGAACCTACGAATGGGCTCACGCATGAGCGGGTGCGGCGCGGTCACGCCGCCCATCCATCGCTCGACCGTTGGGCGACTGACGCTGAGGGCGTTGCCAAGCTCACCGGGCGTGAGCCCGAGATCATCAACCGCGCAGCGTACGACGTGCGCGAACACGTCATCCTTAGACAGGTCTGCGCCCACAAGGAACTCGCGCAAGATGGTCAGACGTTCGTTCATCAGTTCCACCGCTGGCGCTCTTCGGCGAGACGCACGTCTTTGCCCTGGTCCACCTTCTCGAAGACCGTATGCGGATCGTCCAGCTTGCCGCAGCGCTGGCACGTGCGCACGCGTTCCCGTGCCCACATGAGGCGCTCCGTCTTCGTGCCGTCGATGTTGTGGCACACCGTCTTGGAGAGAATACGCGGGCTCTGCACGTAGGGTCCGAAGTTGTGTTCGCTCAAGAAGCGGCACAGGAGCAAGCGACGACACCACGCGAAGAACTGCTTCATGACTTCTCCGGCGACGCGCCGTCGCACGCCTGCTTCATGATGCTCGCAACGCGCATGACCGACGGATCCTTCGACGACGTGAGCGTTGCGTGCATCAAGTTCTTCAAGATCTGCACCTGCCCGGTCGTCAGGTGCGCTTCGACTATGTGCTTTTTACTCATCGCATCGACTTCAGCTGCTTGAGGATGCTCTCGTGAACGGCAATCAGATCGTCTCGCGTGATGGCGCCCATCGGAAGAGGCGGCACCTCGTGGCGGCCATCCGAACACGATGCACACAAGCCCTTGGCGTCGAACGGCAGATCGTGTCCGTTCGGATCGTCCTGGCAGCCGCACCGACACGGGCACCAGCACTCGGGCGAATCATCAGCGCAGCCAGATTCCATCCTACAGGCCGATCATCGGTTCAGACAGAGCACGCTCCGCACACGGACCGCACATGCGTACGCCGCGGACCTGCCGCGAGGCCCTTTCCGAACATGGCCCGCTCTGCCAATACGAGCTGTAATCATCGGACTCGGCGCATCGCATCGCGCTGGCTTGGCATCGATACGCTCGATTGCGTTTCTTGCGCGGCCTATCAGTCATGAGCGTCTCCGACCAGTCTTCGTGACTCGACCCAGTTGTCGGCGGCAGCGAGCGCGAACGACGCGTGCTCCAGCTCGATGCGACACAGGCTGTGCTCGCGACTCTCGCCCTGCTCGGCATTCGAGTCGGCAAAGGCACGCGCGGCGGCGAGCACGCGCTCCTCGGCCTTCTTCACGGCCAGCAGCGCGCCGGTCACGGTCTTCGGATAGAACTCGCTCACGAGTGCCAACGCTTGTCTTCGGCCGTCGGGCCGTACGACGTCACCGTTACCGGGTAGCCGAGATAACGAGCTAGCTTCCGCACATAGCTCGGAGCGTCGCTGGGCACACGCTCCAGCTTCGGCGTGCACCGCTCAAGGTCCCGCGTCAGCTTCGCCTGGTGTTCCAGGTCGCCGCGCTTCGCCACCAACGGCCCCAAGCGATGGCGCCCGAAATCGATGAGGTGCTCGGTGCAGAGCGACCACTCCGGAACCGCCGCGAGCCTATCGAGACATGTCACCGCAAGCTCGGTGACCGGATACGGGCAGCTGTTCAGCGCATAGCGGGTGAGCGGCACATCAAACCAGCCAGCGCGGAACCGCCCCTGCCACCCAGTGTCAACGTTGTGTGTTTCACGCAGCTGCTTGGTCAACGCCGGGTCTTCGGTGGGGAACGGGCCTTGCCCGTGTCTCGTCGCGTAAGCGCGCACTACACCAATGCTGCGCAACTCGCCTGTCCGGGTGCGCGCAATCATCGCGCCCGCGTTACGCGTCGTCGTTGTACTCCACGTCGTATGCGGGTGAAACCCGTACCACTCGTCGAGCAACACGCCCTGTGCGCCCTCAAAGATCACGTGCTCTGCCTCGCGAAGTTGGCGGGCTGACTCGGCTTCATCAATCACGCGAAGCTTGCTGCCGACCTCTGCGTAGCCGTCAACGATCTCGTCCAGACGTCGCACCTCTTCCATGAGGGAGACGTCCGGATCCATGGGGTGAAGAGTCTCCAAGAACGGAGCCAGCTGCGCTCGTTTGTGGTCGCGGATGGCCATCATGCGTTTCCGTAGTTCGACACGGTCACGCAGGTGCTCGACGCGCACGGCGAACTCGGGGTGCTCGATAGAATCGCCGACCGTCTCCCCGACGCCGATACCGCACGTGCCATGTCGCGCGTCTCCACGAGAGCGCTCACGCAGCTTGTTCGCGGCTTGCTGATACGGCGTGATCACGAGCGCGCGTTCATGGACCAGCAAGCGTTGAAGCGCATCCATCACGCCGACGTCGGCGAGGCGATCGCTCTCACGCATGAGGCCCGTCGGATGCACGATCATGTGCTCAGACAGCAACGTGCGCGCTCCAGGTACGAACGTCGCGGCACCGAACTGCGAGAACGTATGATGGCGTCCGTCCGACGTGTGGACGTTGTGACCCGCCTGCGCGCCGCCGTTGTACCTCACCACCAACGGCGGTGAAGAGCAGCGGCGCGCGAGCGCGTCTACAATCGTGCCTTTGCCAGCATCGCCGAAACCGAGATCAACGACGATGGAAGTCGACATGAGGCTGCATTCCGCGAGCGCGCATGACGCTCAGAGACGAACGGTGCTCGAAGGCTTCGATGCGGGCAGCTTGCCCGTGACCGTGCCGGGCACCTGACGCGAGAGCGACTGGCGAAACGCGGCGACGGCGCTGTTCACGTTCTCGATCGTGCGAGCCGTTGCACCGGCAGCGCGGAGCGCAGCGTCGACCGTCTCGATGTTCTGGCCCTCGCAGAGACCAACGGCAGCGCCGATCAGCTCGCTCACGTCTTGCGGATCGCTGAGCTTGAGCACGTTGTCCCCCAGCAGCTCGCGCCAGCCGGCGATCGTGTGCGGGTTGTCGCCCCAGCTCGTCTGTCCGACCACGATGTGGAACACGTGATAGCGCTGCTGCGCTTCACGGATGAGATCGAGTACCGGGATGTCCGCTTCGTTCCGCTCGCCGAACACCTTCTCCGCCTCGGCCCGCGTCACGCTGCGGTGGATCGGTTCGTCGCCAACCGTGAAGAGGTAGCCCTTCTTGCCGCGCTTCTCCTGGCAGTCGATCGACGTGCGACGTGCGAAGAAGTAGTGCGCCAGACCGTACGACTCGCCCTGGTTGCCGCCGCCGTTACCCTCGATCCAAATGTCGCTGAGGCACTGGTCCATCGTGACATCGGACTCGAACTGCCCGATCTGAAGTGCCGCGCGGTCCGTGCGGCCGTCGCCGACTGCGCCGAAGCAGACCTGCGGATGCGGAACGAGCGACTGCTCCAGCAACAGCTTCATCAGGTTGCCGAGCTTGTGCTTCGCGAACTCGATCGGGATGTGGCCCATCGAGCCCGTCACGTCGAACACGACGCCGATCGCGTTGCTGTCCGGATGGTTCGCGCTGTCACGGCTCTCACGCACCTTCACGTTGCGCGGGTCCATGTGGGGCTTCATCTCCGACGAGAAGACCTTCTCGCGAATCTCCGCCGTCGACATGGCCTGACGCGGCGCGCTGATGTGTCGGTACGCCTCGTGCGAATAGTTTCCACCGCCCATGATGATCTCTCCCTCTGTTCAGACAGGCATCGCGAACTTGCGATACCGACGCTCTCCGTACAGCTGCTTCAAGATCGCGTCGTACTCTCGGTACGCAACCCAGCCGTCGGACACGAGGCGCAGCTTGCACCTGGTGAGAAACTCCAGAAGTCCGTGCGGGACATCCGTGCGCAGGTGTCCATCCGTGTCCCGCAGAAGGATGCTCGCGGTCTCCGCTGCCATGGCCACGTCGAGCGATGGCGTAGCCTGTGATCGGCGCAGGATCGCTTCCGGGTACATGTCCTTGCGCAGCCCGCTGACCGCAGACATCGCGCTTCCGTTGCGCACGACGTACGACCAACCCACGAGCTTGGCGCCGTGGTTCGTCGGATGAACGAGCACGTGCTCCGGCAGCACCGCGCCATGCACGTAGCCTTGCGAATGCACCCAGCCGAGCACCTCGAACGTGCGGCGCAGCATCCACGCAACATCGCGAACGTCGATGCCCGCAGGGTACGCGTCACGGATTTCGGCGAGCGAGACGTACTCCGCCGCCATGTCGAGCACATTCACGCGCCGGGACTCGACGTCGAACGAGTCGATCAGCGTCGGCAGGTACTTCAAAAAGAAGCGCGAGCGCTCGTCGGTCTTCGTCTGCAACTCGCCCAGAACGCGGGCCTCGTTGTCGAGCAGATCTCCGTCATGCCCGCTTCGCGCGACCTTCAGCAGGCATACGCCGAGCACATCGCTGGTGTCTTCACGCGTGGCAACCAGCAAGTCGGCTACCTCGCCCACACGGTGCATCTCGGTCGCGGTGTAGGCACCCAGCCGCGAACGAAGAACAGCGTGGACCATCGATGCCGGCCGCGTCGCGAGCTTCTTCGCTGCGGCGTGGATCTCGCTCAGACGCTGCGCCTCTTGCGCCGCCCATGCGGCAGCCTCTTCGGCTTCCTCCCGGGCAACCTCGTCCAAGTCCTCTTCGGGCGCCACCTCTTCCGGAGCGTCACTCTCATCCACCCACGCGGCGGCCTCTTCGGCCTCTTCTTGCGCGACCAGATCTTCGTCGAGTTCGGCTGCCGGCTCGCTCATGTTCGACGCCAGCGTGGGGCTCGCTGTCGGACAAGTCAAGGGCTTACGACACACTCAAGCGCGGAAGCTTCAACATGTCCCGTACGGTGGCGCCGCGTACGGTGTACTTCGCACGCTGTCGCCGCGCTCTACGCACGAGCGTGAGCGCGTCGCGCCAGCCAGTAACCAGCCCTAGGGAACATCCGTTCGATGAGACGATGACGATCATTTAGCACCTCTGCACGGTACGTCCGGCGAGGCATCGGAAACGGCTCACGTCTCAGAAACTTTTTCGACGATCTCGTCAACCCATGGCACCCACACGTGGTCGCCGTCGAACACGACGAAGTCGGGTGGCTGCTCAGCGGCCTCGAACATGGCGTTGCTAATCACGAGGCCGCCCATCGAACTGCCGCGCCATCGAAATCCGCGCAGGTGGCCGCCGGGGCACAGATCTTTCAGCAGCCCGTCAGGCGTCCTCCACAGGCCGACCTCGACGTCCGTGAGCGCGAAGGCGAACGTGTGAGCGCGAAGGCGTTCGTAGAAGACGCGCGCGGCGGCGTTTTGGTCGTCGGCCTCTTCCTGGTTCGCGGCACCGCCATGATCCGTCGCGCACGACGGCATGACCGTGACCTCGATGTAGTGCTTACGGTCTTCATCGGTCGACTCGCGCGAGCATCCGACCGAACAAGTTCCCATGTGCGGCACCTGGAACTCGGACGTGTCGTAGGTATCCAGAAACTTCGCGGCGTCCTCCTCCGTGTGAAAGCTGACCTGCGAATGCCACCAGTACGCCATTGCTCTACCCCTTCACCGTACACAGCGGCATGAGACGCGCGACCTTGCGTGCGATCTGCGCGCTCTCCACCGAGTCGATCACCGGCTCGACCGGCTTGTACGCGTACGGCGCTTCTTCGCTCAGGCGCTGGTGGTACTTCTCGACGATGTCTCTGCGGCGTGCGATCTGCGGCGAGCGCGGGTCGATCGGGCCGACGACACGGAGCTTCTGGATCTCGCGCTCGTAGTCCGCCTTCGGAACGTGTGCCGCCTTCCCGCGCGACATCGCACGGCCAGCGCCGTGGCACGCGCTCTCCAGTGCATCCGCGTTGCCTTGACCAGCGAGCACGTAACTCGCTGCGCCCATCGAGCCTGGCACCAGACAGGGCTTGCCGTGGTAGTCGAGCCCCATCGGACCCTGTGCAGGCGTCGCGCCCTTGCGATGCACGAAGCCGTCGGGCATCGGGAACACGAGGTTGTGCGGAGCGTCGTACACGAGCTTCGACGAGATCGTGCGACCCGATGCCTCTTCGATCGCGCGCACCGCCATGAGCCCGAGGAACAGACGGTTGGCGAAGGCAAAGTTCGCCGCGTTGCTCATGCCGTCGATGTAGAACTCGCCCTCTGACCTCTTCGGACCCGAAGTCGGCAGCGGATAGAAGCCGCCAGCTGGCGCCTTCACGACCGTCGGGAAAATCTGCCGCGCCTGCTCCATGAAGTAGCCGCCGATGGCGTGGCCGAGCCCGACGCTACCCGAGTGCACCATGATCGCGAGACAGCCCTTCGAGAGGCCCCAGTCGCGGGCGGCATGCCCGTCGAAGAGCGCGTCGATACGCTGAAGCTCGACAAAGTGGTTGCCGCCGCCGACACATCCGATCTGCGGATCTCGTCCGTCCACGTTGCCCGACGACTCGATGAAGCTCTCGAAGCCGAACAGACGCCGCGTCTCGAAGTGACCCTCGTCGTGTGCATGCGCGAGATTCTCTTGCTCGGCGACGCGATCGAAGCGCGTCCAGATGCCGGTCTTCTCGTTGTCACCCGACGTCGCGACGAGCCCCGGCAGACCTTCGCGCAGCATCGCCTCACGCTGGCGCGGCGACATGGGGATGTTGCGCTCGCCTGCGAAGAAGATCGCGCGCAGGCGCTTCTGGATGTCTGGCCAGTACGGGTCGAGCGCCTCGGCCGGCAGATCGGTCACCAGCAGGCGCATGCCGCAGCAGATGTCGTTGCCGATCGCCTGCGGAATGCAGAAATGCTGCGTACGCGCGACCGTGCCGACGGGCACCAGCGAGCCCTTGTGGAAGTCGGGCGTGAGCACGACCTTGTCCACGCCAGCCGGCGCATCGCCGAAGTACGAGACCTTGCCGAGCTTGCCGGCCTTCTCGGCAGCGCGCAGATCGTTCACCGCGCGGTGCACATCGAGAAACTCGAACAGCTGGTTGAACGCGACGCGCTCGACGTACACGTCAGGGTTCGCGAAGTAGCGCACATCGATCCCGAGAGGGTTGTCGACGTGGTAGCAACCTGCGGCATCGTCGCGCCGAAGGAAATCGAACGATGGGGGCACCGCGCGATGGTGCTGTGCTCAGTGGCCACGGTCAAGGCTTACGACACACTGGCACGCCCGTAGCTAGCGTTCCGGATCGAAAGGCTGGGCAGCCATGACCGAACGAATCAAGAATCCACTCACCAACGACGAGATCGACGAGATCGCCACGCGTGTCGTTCTCATGTATGGCGAAGGCGAGGCCCCTGACCACACCAGACGCATCGACTATCTCTCGCGCACGGTGTTCCGTCTGCTGAACGAGATCCGGCACTCGCGCGGGGTGAGCGCACAAAAGCGGCTCACGTGTCTCTGACGCGTCTCACGACGCTTGCGACACACGGTGGTGGGCGATACCATCGAGCCGATGGCCTCCATCTGCTCGGCGCATCAGAAGACCGACCCGAACTGTCGCCTCTGCGCGGTCGTCCTTCCGCCGTTGCCGAAGCCGCCGCGTGATCAGTGGATCACGTGTGCGGGTTGGAACCGCGCCTGGGACCGGCCGTGTACATTCGTGTACTTCAACACCAAGACCTGCCCGCAATGCGGCGCGCCGTCACCATGAGCGCCCGTACGTACGGGGGCCTCCGTGGTCTCGGGCATGCGCGCTCGCGGATCTCGTCGTTTTGGCGCGCTGACATGGCGTGGTGCCCTTGCTGCACCAAGGGCCCGCCACGCCTGTGGAAGCGCGCCGACCGACGAATCGTTCGACGCACCGACCGCATGCAGTGGGAGACCGAGGAGTTCATCGAGGAACAGGCCGACCTCGAAGCGTTCGCCGACGCGATCATGGAGCAGGTCCACGGCGAGCACCCGATGGAAGACGAGATCGACCGGGCCATGGGCCTGTATCCGGGCACGGAGATCGCGGTCGCCGAGCCAACGACAATACGCGTCCCAGTCCTTCGCTAGGATTGTCCGACGTCGGACACTTCGTGCTTGCGACATACTGCGCCATGCGGTACACGTCGGGCTCGGAGGATCCAATACATGGCAGTAGATGCGCAGAACATCGTCTCCCGGCGTCGGCGAGGCAAGTCCGTATTGCAGACCGCAGACGGCACCTTCTTCATCTCGGAGCTTTCGTCCGAGGACGCCAAGATCTTGCTGGAGGCGATCGATGCGCGTCAGCGTGGCGTTCGTCAGCGCATGGTCCAGCGCTACCGGCGCGACATGGCCGCGGGGCGACATCGTCCGACGACGCCGATCAGCATCTCTGCCGCCGGCACGATCTTCGACGGTCAGCACCGCATGCATGCGCACGCGGAGCTTCCGAAGGGCACCAAGATCCAGTACCTGATCTTCGTTGCGAACGAAGCGCACGAGAAGCAGGTCCGTGCGACCATCGACACGAACGCGCCGCGTAACGTCGTGGACGTCGGCCGACTCTGCGGCAGCGATGCGTCGGCGGTGCTTCTGCGCGCGTACATGACGGAGATGGGCAACGGCACCGCTTCGACGATCCTCACGCGCACCGAAGTGCCGGAATGCGTCGAGCACGACCCCGTCTCGCGCGCGAGCATGGAGTTCGCGACCCGCTACAAGAAGACGAAGGTTCCGCAGATGGCCGCGTACCTTCGGTGCGCGCGCAAAGATCTGAAGGCGGCACAGCGCTTCTGGGGCGCGGTCTTCTCCGAGCAGCCGACGGTCGCCAACGAGGCAGGCGATCGCCGCTACAACGTGACGGCGAACACCGTCATCCGCTACCTGTCGAACGTGAAGGGCATGCACCGCGCCGAGCGACGCGAGATCTTCTCGAAGTGCATCTTCGCGTTCAACGCTTGGCGCAGAGACGAGAACCTCGACCGCATGCCGGCGAAGTCCATCCCCGTCCCGCCCGAAGTCGTCTGACATGTCTCTCGCGCGCAACGTGTTCGAAGGGACCTTCTACTTCATCACCTGCGCCCCCTCGCTCGATGCTGCACGACGCGCCTGCGTCGTGCAGCCGAAGCGAGCCGGCTGGGGCCTACGGCCATCGCCGCGTAGCACCGACCGCCGCCAGCTGAATCCACACTTCTGCACATGTCGCGACAAGGGCGAACGACTGTCCTGCCGCCACTATCAGTTCGAATCGCCATCGCTGGCGCCAAAGCCGTGATGGGCAAACGATTGCCAGTGGCCTCGCCCGCCCCAGCACTCGGCATCGCGTACACCTGCCAGAAGTGCACAGAGCGCGTCGTCACCACGCGCTCGCGTAAGATCTACACGAAGGACTATATGGGCCCGTGCGGCGACAGCTTCTGCTTCGCAGGCTGCGACTCGCCCGCATGCAGACCCATCGATGTCACCGTCTGCGACGACTGCGCGAAGGAACTCGGCAGGAGCGAAGGAACTCGGCGGTGATGACGAAATATGAGGTGCGCGCCCTCGGCGGTTATCTATCAGGCAGCCGAAGCGTCTGGGTCGACGCGATCGATGTTCATCACGCCGCGCAGCTTGGATGCGAGAAGCTGGAGGCGGACGGCTACTGGCGAGACGTAGCGCTTCCCGACGCCTTCACGTGCGACGTGCGTGATGCGCTGGACGAGACTGCGCCATATCACAGCGTGGTCGTTGTGGTTGAAAGCAGACGCGCATTTCGGGCCGTGCTGTGACCGACGAAGACGCAGCGTTCACTGAAGAGCTGGTTACGCTGGCGTACCAGGTCGAGCGCGGCGCGCGCGAAGATCACGTCGCGACTCTCGAAGCTCTCGACCGCGTTCGAAAAATCGCGGACAGCGCGCGCGGAACGCGCAGGGCGCTCGCCGAGGTCGCCGAAGCGTTCCTGCGCGCGATGAGCCACGGGCACGGCGGGCAGGATGCTTTCGCGGTCCACCGCTTCATCCGCGAGTACCAGGACGGCGGCGTGCGTGTCCTCGACCAGAGCACGTCGGCGGCCGGCGCGGTCGTCGGCGACGGCCTGAAGAGCACACCGACCTTTCGCGCACTCGTAGACCTCGGAGTGCTCATCGCGGTTGAATCGGAAGAGAACAGGTATCGCGTCTCGCCGAGGTCGCGTCCGCTTGTGCGCGACGCCGTCGCTCCACTCCACTTCCGCTCATGGCGAGCAGTCCAGGAGGCGCGGGCAGAAGCGGCGATGCTACGAAGCGAACCAGAACGCATCTTGGCGCTCTGTGGCGCGCTCGGCTGCACAGTCGTGGAGGCGCTCGTCCACCTGAGAACTTTTCCGATAGAGCCTTGACACCGCTGGCTTCACTGTCATAGTGACGCGGGTGAGCCGGCAAACAAGCCGGTCAGGTCCGTGTTCGCAGGATGCCCTCGTACGACGTCGCCACGTCGTGCCTGGCGAGGCACTTGGGCAGTATGCCCAAGGAAACCGAGAGCGTCCTGCGGATGCGGAACAACGGAGACATCATGAAGCATCCATGCTTATCCGTTTGACACCCAACAGGAGAAAACGATGAGAGCAACAGGTAAGAGAGCGCCGTTGCCACGCAGCGGCGGAGGGTCGTGGGGAAAGGCGCAGCGCCGTGACGAGCGGCATGCCCTGGCCATTGCGGTCGCGCGACGCGTGCAGGTGCTCTGCTCCGGTCCGATAGCGCCCACAGAGGCCGAGGTGGACCGCGTGGCGGCCGACGAGGCGGATAGATGGGCGAGGGGGCGCGAGCCTGGACCAGCCTGTGTCTGAAGCGTACGATTCACGCATTCCAACTAGAGGGGTTCCCATGGCCATTTCCAAGAAGAAGCGCACCAGCAAACCCAAGACCCGCCGTGGCTCGAAGAAGCCGAAGCGGATGACCAAGCGCACCTCGCGGAAGCCCGTGGTCGCCAAGCGCCCCGTCAAGCAGCTGGCGCAACCGCCTGCGCCACCTGCCACGGGTCCGATCGACTTCGACGACGAGGACGCGGTTCTCGCCGAGATGGCCCGGGAACTCGACATCGACCCGGATCAGCTGACGATCCGCGAGACGTCGCCGCCGACCGGCGTGGGCGACAGCAAGACGTACGAGATCACGAGTGGCAGCAAGGAGTGGTTCGTCGTCGAGAACGATGACGCTGCCCAAGAGCTTGCGCTCGCCGCCGTGAAGAACGACCTGGAGAACGAGCCGGAACTCTTCAACCAGAGCTTCATCGAGTCGCACATCGACATCGAACGCCTGCGCCGCGATCTGCACAGCGACGTCGAAGAGAGCAACCTCGACTACGCACGCGAAGCAGGCGCCGATCGTTTCTGGGAAGAAGCCTCGCGCTGGGGGATCGACGTGCCAGACGAAGACGAGGACGGAGCGCGACGAGACCCGACCGAGGAAGAGATCGAGACCTTCGCCGAAGCGATGACCGAGGAACAGCTGAAGGACCCAATGCAGTACCTCGAAGACATCTACGGCAAGGAAGACGCCGTGAAGCAGGCGATCAAGATCGCTGGCATCGATATCAACGCCGCTGCCGAGCAAGCCATTCGCGACGACGGCGCAGGACACTTCCTGTCGAGCTACGATGGTCAGCTGAACGAGACCAAGCGTGGCCTGACCTACTGGCGCCACAACTGAGCCCGTACCGAGAGATCGTACGCCTGCCGCCCAGTCCACCAAGCCGGTGGCACTGGGCGGTCCGGCTACATCGGCGCCTCGCGATCTGGTGGCACGAAGACTCAGGCTCGCTCGTGACCAAGAACCTCGGCCGCTGTCCGCGGTGCAAGCGGCGGCGACGAGGTTGGACTTGCGGCCGATGCAACGCCAGCTGGACGCTCCTCGGCTAGCAGTGTCTGACGATGCTGCGTTTTGTTGTTGCGCGGCACCTGAGGCATGTTAGCTTGCGACACACGTAAGCGTCCCTGGCACCCAGATCGTGCTGCCTCGGCGGCTTAGCGCTGGGGATGCTTTACGTTAAATCACACCCGTGAAGCGCAGTGAACTGCGTGGAGGCTCCCACATGCCGCGTCCGCTCCGTCCCACGAACGAAGGCGCCCGTCAGAAGCAGGAAGACCTCGAACAGCGCAAGGAACGGCTTCGCGCCGAGGCCGCCGAGCGTCAGAAGGCCTGGGACGCTCTTTCGCCCAGCGCGCAGCTGAAGCTCCTCCAGACGCGCCCGGGCGAGTCGAAGAAGCAACGCGCGAAGATCGAGGCTCGCGTCTCCAAGGAGACTGCGAAGCCGGCGCCTGCGCCCAAGGCTGCCCCGCCCGCCCCGCTCGCGCCGAAGGAAGCCGCTCCGGCGGAAGAGTCGAAGGCGAAGGGCAAGAAGGCGAAGAAGTGAAGCCCGTTGGGGGCGCCAGAACCTTCGAGGACGTGCTGGTCGACGTGGTTCGCGAGCGCGCGAAGAACATCGTGCAGGCTCGCAACGGCTGGGGTGCAGCAGCAGACCTCGATCACCTCGATGGAGGCCGGGCGATCGCCGACGCGAAGCGCATGATGGAGACTGGCGAGCGACCTGCGAAGCGCGGTGTCGCCGACTGGCGCGATGACCTTCGTCAGGCGATGCAGGCCATCGCATCGTCGGTCGAAACGATCCGGAAGGCGCTCACGCTGGATCCGCCAGATCAGTCAACCATCAACGACTGTGTTGCGCTCGCGACACGGAACATTGATCGGCTCGATGCGTCGCTCGCGATCATCGATGTCGCATACCCGCTGCTGCAAGCCGGCATCGACTTCGACGAAGACATACAACGCGTCGCCGAAGAAGTGCGCGAGCAGTGTCGATACGCTGCGGTGGGGGCGCCGCTTCACAACGAACGAGCGGAGGACGCCATCGAGAGAGTCGATCTGCCGTCGATCATCAGACGCGTGCAGGGTGACGGAACATGATGCCCGCAGATCTTCCCGCCTGCCTTGTGTGCGGCGGTCGCGACTACAACCCTGGCGGCGGCAGCCTCGGAGCTGGCCTGTGCCAGCAGAACTTCTCGTGCAAGGAGTGCCGCGCGCAGGTCGAGTACGTCGGGCTCGATCGTGGGAACATCCTGATGTTCAATCCCACGCCGGACCACTACGAGTACGTAAATCGCGTACTGATGACGGTCTGGCGCGCATGGAGCGATGAGGCCGAGAAGGCGCGCAGCATCATTCGGCACCAACATCTGCGCGAAGTGAACCGCGTCCTCGGTCTTCCGCCAGACACAAACGGCTCCACCATCGGCGATGCGCGCTACTCGGAGTGGGCGCGAGCCCTCGATTTCCGAGAACGAGAAGACTGGAAGGCGATCAGCTACCCCGTCGGCATGAAAGAACCGGGGTTGCCACAGATGCCGGACGACCTTCTCGCCTGCATGCGGCTTCGCGGCGGAACCTGGTCGCCACGCGTCGACCCGATGTACACCAAGCGGATGGAAATCCCGGCCGATCCGGTTCGTGTACGTCACGAGGCTCGCTTCCTGGAGATCTTCGAGCGCGTGCGGGTCGCAACGGGTCTGGAAGCCGAGCGCGAAGAGATCCCGAACGAGTACTACGACGACAAGTACCAGCACGAGCCGTGGTATCGCTTCGGCGTCGGCGACGGCCTCGTCACCGTCGGACCGCGCAAACGCGTGATCGCGATACGCGGCAACCGTGTGCAGCCGTTCGACGTCTGCGCTCTCCGAAACGCCGCCAAGAGCGACGGCGTGTCGTGGTGGAACGGAGACGGCTGGCAGAACGACGAGGATGTCGCGAAGTCGTGCGAGATTCACGCGTACGGCACCGACAAGGCGGTCGAGTACCTGACGCTACTCATCAAGAGCATGCAGCGATGAAGGAACACAACGAAGCAGCCGATCTTCTCCGGAAGCTCGTGCGTACCGTGAACGCTTCGGTTCGCGTGAAGCCGCTTCGCGATCCTGGATGCGGCGAGCATGATATCGACGAGCGCCACCTGGGCTGCATCGACTGCGCTCGGACGGCGCCGCCACAGGACGCGCTCGCGAAGGTTCTCGACGAAGCACAGCGGTATCTGGGACAGTCTGGCTGACCATGGGTCGCC
>Ga0265320_10000171_pt1 | contig 54692 bp, 42 predicted proteins | sample 4827metaG_FD_202087 | JGI IMG/M metagenome (GOLD analysis project Ga0265320, IMG submission 202087) | Rhizosphere microbial communities from Carex aquatilis grown in University of Washington, Seatle, WA, United States - 4-8-27 metaG | ecosystem: Host-associated > Plants > Roots > Rhizosphere >...
CGCTCGCGTCGTCGCCCACGGCGTGAAGCGTGGTGGAGTACGCCTCGCCCGGACAAGCGTGGGGAAGCGACGTATCGACTCGCGGCGGCGAAAAGACCTCGAGCGAGACTGCTTGGGTCGCCTTGCCGCCGTGTGCACCGAACACGGTCACGGAGAACGTGCTCGTTCCGCCATCCTGGGGAGCTCCGGAAACGGTCACGCTCGCGCCGGTGTCCTCGTCGAGGTGCCACGCGGAGCCATCGCCCAGGGTCCAATGATAGGGCCCTTCGCCGCCCGTCACGCTCAAGGTCACGTTCGACTCGCGCCCCGCGCACAACGCCGATTCGTGGACGACGATCACCAATGCGCCATCGATCGACGCGTCCGCCGCGTCGGGTGATGCATCAGGCGATGATGCATTGGACGGGGGTAATTTCGTCGGATTCGCGGCGACCTGGAGAACGGGCGTGTGCCGTATAGGAGGGCCAATGGAAGTCGCGCCCCCTGTGTTGGGAGACCCACCGGCCGAGCCTTCGCGGCACGTTGATTTCGAACCGATGCGCGCACACAGGCCGTTGCGGCATTCGGAACCGGACGGGCACGCGCTCGTGCTCGTGCACTCGAGAGTGCAATCGGGCGCATCGATGTTCGACGAGATGCAGCCCGCAACGCCGAACGACGTCGCCGACGCGAGCGACGCCGCGACGAGCCCGCACTTCGACAATCGCTCCGACCACCGTCGGAGTCGGTCCCGGTAAGTCACTCCCGAAAGGCTTCCCTTCCCCACCACGGTCCGGATAGTCGGTCGCGGAACGGGTCGTGACAATCCCGTAATTTCTCACACGACGCGACCGTCGTACTCAAATTGCCGCGGGTGAATGTCTCCGACGTTTCGGCGATGCGGCGCCCGTGAAGAGCCTGAAACCGCGAAAGACAAAGAGCCCCATCACGACCAAGCCGAAGATGGACACCGGAGCGGTGGTTTGAACCGCCGGTGGGGGGCCGAGCGGGGTCTCGCGAATCGAACCGGGCACCATCAGTGCGCGCTCGAAGGCTTCGGCGAACGCGGAGACAGCCAAGGTAGACGGATCATAGGTGATCGAGATGTCGACCTCACCGCCGGACATCGCGAGGTCGCTGAGTAAGTGAGCGAACGAAGCCGCCGAAACGTGAACGGCCGCCGTGTAGTCCGTGGGATTGAAAATGGTGATGGTTCCCGTCGCGTTGGAACCGGTCAGCGACGTGTCGCGAGTCACCGACGCAAACTGGAGTGGACCCGAAAACGCAGAATCGTAGAAGAGCTTCACTACGGTTCCCGTGCCGTTCACGGTGAAAGACTTCACGTACATACTCACGACCGACATGAGGATCCTCCTTCGTCGTCAAGTGGGGTTCGCGCACGACGCTTCACCCACGCCCCTCGCGATTCACTAACAAATTTGGCGCGCCCGCGCGTGTGAAAGTTATCGGCAAAGCGTTCGTACACGCGGGTCAGCCGCTCGCCGAGGCAGCTCAACGCTGTCTCAGAAGCGTCATGGATCGCACGGCGCGACCGTCGCGAATTGGCGGCGCAGCCGGTCGCTCCTCGTTCGGCTCGTACTGGTTGCTCGACGACGTAGGAATCGCGGAATCGTTCCTGACCACCGCGTGACGCATCGCAAAACGAGGCTGCAAGCAAGCTCGATTTCCGACGGCGCGCGGGGCGCCGGGTCGACAATCGTTGCCCCGCTCCCGAGCTCTCGTGCGATCGTGTCGGCTTCAAGGAAACGGCAATGCGCTTATTTCGATTCGTTTCTCTCTGCGTTCTCGGCCTCCCCGCGTGCAGTAAGCCCAACCCCGTCTCCGAAAAGAAGCCTATGGCCGCGGTCCACCCGGAGCCACCCGAAGTCGACGCGACGCGGCTCGTCGGCGCGGCCAAAGACGAATCGAATTGGCTCACCCACGGCCGCACGTACGGCGAGCAGCGGTTCTCTCCGCTCGTCCAGATCAACGGCGCGAACGTCGCTCAGCTTTCGCTCGCGTGGTCGCTCGATCTCGACACGCACCGCGGACAGGAAGCGACGCCGCTCGTCGTCGACGGAACGATGTATTCGACCAGCGCGTGGAGCAAAGTCCAGGCGATCGACGCGGTCACCGGCGCGCTGCTCTGGCAATACGATCCCGCCGTTCCCGGCGAAACGGGCGTCAAGGCGTGCTGCGACGTCGTGAACCGCGGCGTCGCGTTCTGGAAGGGGCGCATTTTCGTGGGCACCCTCGACGGCAGACTCGTCGCGCTCGACGCCAAGAGCGGCAAGGTCGTGTGGTCCGTCGTGACCGTCGATCAGACGAAGGCCTACACGATCACCGGCGCGCCGCGCGTCGTGAAGGGCAAGGTCATCATCGGTAACGGCGGCGCCGAGTTCGGCGTGCGCGGTTACGTCTCGGCCTACGACGCCGACAGCGGCAAGCTCGTCTGGCGATTCTTCACGGTGCCGGGCGACCCCGCGGCGCCGCCTGAGGCGCCGATCATGAAAACGGCGGCGGCGACCTGGTCAGGCCAATGGTGGAAGCTCGGCGGCGGCGGCACGGTGTGGGATTCGATGGCCTACGACCCGGAGCTCGACTTGCTCTACGTCGGTACCGGCAATGGCTCGCCGTGGAATCCAAGCAAGCGCACGGCGACGCCGGGCGACAACTTGTTCCTCTCGTCGATCATCGCGCTGCGGCCCGACACCGGTGAGTACGTCTGGCACTTCCAGACCACGCCCGGCGAAGGATGGGACTACACGGCGACGCAGCACATCGTGCTCGCCGAGCTCATGATCGACGGGAAGCCTCGCAAGGTCTTGATGCAGGCGCCGAAGAACGGCTTCTTCTACGTCATCGATCGCACCAACGGCGAGTTCATCTCCGCCCGCCCTTTCGCACAAGAAAACTGGGCCACGGGAGTCGATCCGAAGACGGGTCGGCCCATCGTGAATCCGAATGCGCTCTACGGCTCGACGGGCAAGCCGTGGATCGCGATGCCAGGCCCGCTCGGCGCGCACAATTGGCAGCCCATGTCGTTCGATCCAGCGACGGGATTCGTCTATATCCCCGCGCAAGAAGTGCCGTTCGCGTACGCGACCGCGAAGGACTACGAACCGAAGCCGCTCGGCTTCAACGTCGGTCTCGACGGCATGGTGTCGAGCATGCCGCAAGCGCCGGCGATCAAGGCGCAAGTGCTCGCGTCGGTGCGCGGCTTTCTCGTCGCGTGGGATCCGGTGCAGCAAAAGGAGGTCTTCCGCGTCGAAGAACCCGGGCCCTGGAACGGCGGCGTGCTCACGACCGCGGGCGGCCTCGTGTTCGAAGGGAACGCCGCGGGCTTCTTCAACGCTTACGACGCGCACGCCGGCACGCGGCTCTGGCAATTCCCTGCACAGACGGGAATCATGGCCGCACCGATCACGTATTCGGTCGACGGGAAGCAATACGTCGCGGTCGTCGCCGGCTGGGGCGGCGCGTTCGCGCTGTCGGCCGGGGAGGTCGCACACAAAGGGAGCCTGAGCGTGAATCGCAGCCGCGTGCTCGCGTTCCGACTCGGCGGAGACGCGAAGCTCCCCGAGGCCACGCCTCCGCCTGAAAACGTTGCGACGCCACCCCTCCGATTCGGAACGGCCGCGACGATCGGCCAAGGATTCGCGCTCTACGAACGCTACTGCACCGTTTGCCACGGCGATGCGGTCGTCTCCGGCGGCCTCTTGCCCGACTTGAGATGGTCGCCCGCTGCCTTCTCGCTCGCCACATGGGTCCCCATCGTGCTCGGCGGTTCGCGTCGAGACAAAGGGATGGTCAGCTTCGCCAAGGTGTTGAGCGCCGCGGAAGTCGACGCGATCCGCGCCTACGTCGTGGGCCGCGCCAACGATTCGCAACCGACGCCGAAACCTTAACAGGCTGCGCCATCGGGCGAACTCGGATCACGAAAGCCCATGAAAGTGAGCCTTTCGTGAACCTTGCTGCGGTCCGACGTGTGTGGATTGTTGAGCTCGATGTGAGCCGGCGCGCTACTAAAGTGAATCGAGCATGCGATTCGCGAGCATCACCGGGATATCGCTGCTGATCAGCGTGGCGTCACTGGATTGTTCCAGTGCGCGCGAGGGTTCGACGAGCAACGCGGGGGAAAACGGCGGTGCGACGTCGGCCGGCGGTACGGCAGCGTCGAGCAGCGGCGCGTCGGCCGGCGCCGGGGCGAGCCCCACGACGTCGACGGGCGGCGAGACCAACGCCGGTGGCGGCGCTTCGCCGAGCGGCGGTGGCTCCTCGTCAGCGAGCGGCGGCGCGACGTCCACCGGCGGCGCAGGCGCGACCTCGACCGGGGGAACGACGAGCGCCGGCGGCGCAACGAACACCGGCGGAACGGCAAACGGCGGCGGTACGGCAAATGGTGGAGCCGGCGGGGGCAGGGCGAGCGGCGGGACCGGGGGCGCCGACTGTGAGATCCCGAGTGAAGACCTTTCCAAGCCGCCCACGACGCTCGCGCTGACCGGCAATCTCGGCACGCACGACCCGTCGGCCATTTTTGCCGACGGCGTCTACTACCTCTTCGCGACCGGCAACGGCATCGCAACGAAGACGAGCACCGACCTGCTCGCCTGGAAGGGCGCGCCCGACGTCTTTTCGAGCATTCCCTCGTGGGTTGCGGGAAAGCTCAGTGGCGTCACGAACGTCTGGGCGCCGGACATCTCGTTCTTCAACGGTGTCTACCATCTCTATTACGCGGTCTCGACGTTCGGCAGTAACAAGTCGTGCATCGGGCACGCGACGCGCGCGAGCATGAGCTCCGGCTCATGGACCGATCACGGCTCCGTCCTCTGCTCCAACGTCGGCACGAGCGACGACTGGAATGCGATCGACCCCAACGTCATCGTCGACGACGACGGTACGCCGTGGCTCGACTTCGGGAGCTTCTGGAGCGGCATCAAACTGGTGAAGCTCGCCGCCGACGGAACGCGCGCCGACACGCAGGTGCTCGCACTCGCCGACAACAAGTCGATCGAAGGGCCGTACATCGTGCATCAGTGCGGCTACTACTATCTCTTCGTTTCGTTCGGGAGCTGCTGCGGGAGCCCGTACGACTACAACATCCGGGTTGGTCGCTCGCAGAGCGTGACTGGTCCTTACCTGGACAAGGCCGGCACCGACATGATGAACGGCGGCGGCAACCAGCTCGTGCAGGGGAACGGCACGTGGACGGCGCCCGGTCACAACGCCGTGCTCGTCACCTCGCAAGCCACGTACAACCTCTATCATGCGCTCGACGCGAATCACGCGAACCCGACTCTGCGCGTCGCCGAGCTCGTCCTCGACGCCGATGGGTGGCCCGTTTCGGGAGGGCCCTGATTCATGCAACGCGGTCGCCTGCGACTCGCAGCGCTCGTCCGACGGACGGCGCTCGGTGTTCCGCTCGCTCTCGCGGCGTGTTCGACGAGCGCCGAGCCTTCATCGGGCGCGGCAATCGCGAGCGCGGGCGGCGCCATGAACGGCGGCGCGCCCGGCGCCGCGTCGACTGGCGGAGCCGGCGCGACGACCAACGACGGATCCGGCGGCGTCGCTGTCGGCGCCGGCGGCGCCACGACGGTCCCCGGAATGACCGGTGGCACGAGCGCAGCGAACGGGGGCACGACGTCCGGAAGCGGAGGTGCCACGGGTGAAGGGGGCGCAGTGTCCGGCGCAACCGGCGGCGAGACGGGACTGCCGATGGATGGCGGTTCGAGCTCCGCTTGCTACAGCGGGGCGACCGCGACCGTCGCGAACACGGACTACGTGTCGCGCAAGTGGGCGAGATGGCCCGTGCCCACGCCGAAATCGATGAACCTGCCCCACTCGATGACGTTCACCGATCTCGGCAACGGCACCGTGAAGGACGACGTGACCGGATTGGTCTGGGAGCAAACCGTCGACGCGACCACGCGAACGTGGTCCGACGCGATCGCCAATTGCGAGAATCTCGTGCTCGACGGCGGAGGCTGGACGCTCCCCACGCGCATGGAGCTCACGTCGATCCTCGACGACGCGCAGCCGTCGGGACCTCGCGTGGACCCGAGCGTCTTCAAGTTCGCCACCAAGCCAGGCTGGACATGGGCTTCGACCCCCTGGGTGGTCGATTCGAGAAAGACCGTCACGCCGCCGCTCTCGTGGTTCATCAACTTCTCGGCGGGCGACAGCAACAACAGCCTGGATCAGACCGCCGCATCGGCCTACGACCGTTGCGTTCGAGTCCCTGCTTCACAAACGCTGCCCGTCGCGCACTACGCCGTCGCCGCCGGCGAGGTCACCGACGACTACACTTGTCTCGTGTGGCAAGCCGATGGCTCCGACGCCACGGCGACGCTCACCTGGGATCAGGCGACGGCGTACTGCCAGGGCTTGTCGTTGAACGGTCACGCCTGGCGGCTGCCGAGCCTCAACGAGCTGGCCAGCGTCGTCGACGACGTGCCCTCCGGCAACGTATCGCCCGCGGTCGATCACGACGCTTTCCCGAACACTGCGGCGAACGCCTGGTACTGGACCGCGACGCCGTACGGGTCGAGCACCGCCGAAGAGTGGTCGCTCAACTTCGAGGACGGCTTCACCAAGCACCAGCCCACGGCGACCCTGGGCATCGCGCGCTGCGTCCGGTCTCAGTAGTTCGCTTCGCTGGTCGGTGCCTCGGACGTGTAGAGGATCTCGAGCTGACCGTCTCCATGGACGCTGATGGTTCCACCCTTCAAGTTCCACTTGAGGGTCGTCGGTCCGGAACCGGCCGCGGCATAGTCGGGCCGGCCGTATTTGCCGCCGAGAACGGTGCGAACGTCTTCGAGCGACGCCGAACGAAGCATCACTGCCAGCAAGCGCTCGTGCGCGAAGTAGAGGCGCACCGCTCCGGTCGCGAAGGGCACGTCGACGGGGAGCTTGTTGCAGTCGCCGAGGTTCGGGCGCGATTGCCAGTGACCCGTACAGCTCTTCTTGGTCTCGGAAACGGTACCGCCGATCGCGAAACCGGCGACGGAGCTCGGAAACGACGGACGATCCGGACGAGTCGCCCCCGACCCCGCCTGTTCGCCGGCGTCTCTGTGCGCCGGCCCCCGCCAACGCAGCTTCGAGAAATCGGCGAGCAGAAGCGGATGCCGGGGCAGCGCGAGCAAGGTGGACAGATAAGTCACCGGCACCGCGAAATTGAGGTTCTGACCGCTCCTCGCGATCAGCGTCGTGACCGCGGCGACGCGCCCCTCGTCGTCGAGCAGGGGGCCGCCCGACGAACCGGGTGAAATCGGCGCAGTGGTCTGGATCAGCGTGATCGTCGGGGCGAGCTGGCGAACGGCGCTCACGATCCCGGTCGATGCCGTCAGCGCCAAGCCTTGTGGGGTGCCGATGGCGACGACGGCATCTCCTGCTGCGAGCGGACCCGATTCGCGCAGCGGCAACGGGGGCGGCAAGGTCTCGGGCGGCACCGCGATCAGGGCGAGGTCGTGGTAGGCGTCGAATCCCGCGACGTTGGAAACGGGAAGCACCTTGCCGTTTGCGACGGCGACCACGATGCGATCGGAGCCCACGATGACATGGAGATTCGTCGCGACGAGGCCGGGCGCTACGACGAAGCCCGTGCCGAGTCCGGTCGGCGTTCGCACCACGACGACGGACGTCGCCGATCTTGCGACGATGTCGTGGACGCTGGGAAGCGCTGGAGCCGCGTCGTGTCGCGGCGACGGCGAGAGCGTCGCCACGGAGGCCGGAGGCGCCGACGCGGCCCGTGGCGCGCACCCGGAAACGGCCGCCACCGCAACGGACGCGAACATACGGAGCGCGACGCAACGCGAACGGGCACCACGCCGGGTCTCTCCTCGCACTCCTCGGATTATAGCGTCGACCCCAGCGGGTCGCCGCCGCGCGAGATCCGCGGGAATTTAGGCGCGAACGCGCCGGCAATTCCGTTCAGGGCGTCAGGGCGGACTTCACGTCTTGATCGAGCTGCTCGGCGGCGCTCCGGATCACGGTGGCGTACCAACGCGTGTGCTCGGTGCGCGCGGCATACTCGGGTTTGTCGGACTTTTCGGCGGGCGGACGGCGCACGAGCTCGAGGAACCCGATTTGCTTGTGGGCGTCGAAGTACTCGACCTTGATCACGAGATCCGCGGCAGTCGGAGGCGGATTCAATGTCTCGCCTTCGTAGTTCACGGTGTGCAGTCGATCGATCTTCGTGATGAAGTTCGTCGCCGTGTCGTCGTGCTCGTTCGGCGCGACCGGCTTCGTCCAGGCGTCTTTCTTGGACGCGCTCCGAACGAGCTCGCGGCTCGCCGAACCGGCGGTGAGTTTGATGCGCTCGACGGCCGACGACTCGAAACCGTGGAGATTGTGTTCGATGAGGCGTGAGTCGGCCGAGCTCAAGTCGCGATAGATGCTGCCCGCGACGACGTAGGCGTCGCCGGTCGCCGCGTCTTTCACGTAGTAGTCGCTGCCGCCGGGGGTCGATGCGCCGAAGACGAGGGAGCGATCCTTGCCGCCTTCGCGGACGCGAAGCTTGCCTTCGTCCTTGTCGAAGCCGAACTCGGTCTTCTGGCTATCGGTCACCTTGCCGAGGACGCGGAGCGCGCGGAGCGGCGCGAGCGTCTCGATCAAGTCCTGACCCTCTTTCACTGCGATGAAGTGGATGTCGATCGGCTTGGTCGGCGCGGGGGGCTCCGATTGCTGGACGTTCACGTTCGGAGGCGGCGCCGGCTTCTTCACCTCGCCGACGAAGTACCGCCCGTTCGAGTCTTGGTGGGGTTCGAGTGTGATCGAGCCGCCTTTGACGTCGAACTCGACCTGTTGCACCTGATCCGGCGTTCCGGACCAGAGCTCGGTTTCGCCGTGTTTGGGTTCCTTGCTCTCGTCGTACGTCCACGTGCGATACGCGAACAACGCGGCGACCGCGAAGATCGCGCCGTGGGCGGCGAGACCGCGCATCGGGTTCATTTCTTCTTCCCTCGCGGCTGACGGCTCTTCTTACTGTATGCGAGGCCGAGGCCGAGCACGAGCGCCGGGGCGCCGAAGATCGTCGAGTAGAACCAGACCAGGTCTTTTTGCTGCGTGTGCTGGATGCTCACGTCTTCCTCGGAGTTCACTTCGCCGGCGAAGCTCTCTTCGCCGCCGAGCCACCTCAGCGCGTCGACCACCAGCAATTGGTTGGTCATCGCGTTCGAGAGGGCGAGATCGGTGATCGCGTCCGCGTCGGCGAGGACGAAGGCACGCATTTCCTTGGGCATCGGGACGTCGGGGACCTCGCCCTTCTTCGCAGGGTCTTTCTTCGCCGGCGGAGGCGCGCCGCCGGTGTCGGAGACGGCCGCGGCGATGCCGTACGAATCGCGCTTCTCGGTCGCGGCGTCGAAGTTGTAGTTGTGGTTCAGGTCCGCAAACGTGCTCGAAGGCGCGCGGAGGGCGATGTCGACCTTCGCCGTCGTGCCCTCGGCGCGCTTGACCGAGCCGGCGCCACCGATGAGAACGGCTGCGCGGGACGAGTTGCGGCTCAGCGTCGTGACCGACGGGTGCGACGAGAACCGATTCGTGACGAGCAAGGTGTGGTCCGAATCGTTGTAGCGGCGGCGGGCGAATTGCTTGTCGTCCGCGAGCACGACGGACGAGAACTCGACGCCGACCATCTTCGCGAGCGCCTCGAGCGTCGCGTCGGTGCCTTGGCCGGTCTCGCTCAGGCCGCTGTTCGCCTTTTCGGACGACGCGGTCTTGTCGGCGTCGCCCTTCGCATCGAGCTTTCCGTTCTTCGCGGCCGTCTTCGGCTTTTCATTGGCCGGCTTCGAGGTGTCCTTCGGCGGAACGGTGCCGGTCGGTACCGTCGAGGCCGCGCCCGCCGTCTCGACGTTCTCCGCCGACATCGCGTCGGGGTCGAGCGCGAGGAAGAGCTTGCCGCCGCGCGCCGCATAGCGCTGCAGCGACGCGAGCTCCTCCGGCGCGAACGGCTGGCTCGGGCCGAGCACCATGACGATGTCGGCGTCGTCGGGAACGTCGGTCGCGAGGCCCTGCGAGAGCCCCAGGTTCTTCAAGGTGTAGTTCTGCTTGCCGAGCAGCGTCTTCAGGATCTTCGCCGAGCGTCCGCTCTGTTCGTCGGACGTGCCCTCCGGTTCGTCGTTGATCTCGCCGTGGCCGACGGTGACGTAGAGGTTCCTGCGTTCGCGAAGGAGCTTGTAGAGGCGCTCCTGAAAATCCCGATCGAGGGTCTTCAGGTTCTTCTCGGCTTCCTTCATATCGGTGCCGATGTTCAACGTGCGCTTGGCCTCGCCGCGCTCGATCACGATCACCCCGTCCTGGATGATCTTCATGTCCTTGGCGAGCTGCGGCTGGAGATAGCGATCGGCCATCTCGAATTTCAGGTTCTTCGCGCCCGCCGCGAGCTTCTCGAGGTAGCCCTTCACCTCGGTGCGGACCGGATTCACTTCCGGAAAGAACGCCACGACGCGGATCGGCTCGTTGAGCCCTTCGACGATCTTCCGGGTCGACTCGCTCGGTTCACTCGTCTTGAAGTAGGAGAAATCGACCTTCGCCGTGGAGCCGGCCGCCGAATAGACGAACAGGGCCGAGTACACGAGAGCGACGGCGATCGTCAGACCGGCGGCGGCTGCTGAGCGAACGCGACGGCTCTCGAGCCGCTCGGCGTTGCGCATCGGGGCGAGCGCCGCTTCCGCGAACAGCATGGGGAGCACGCTGACCACGATGAGGACGACCCAGGCGACGGAGAGCAACCCGTGCACCCGGTCGCGGGTCTGATCCGCGGCGCTCTGGAGCCCGAGCTTCGCCATCCCCCACTCGGTCGTCGCCAGGTAGAGGAAGAGCGCGACCACGCCGATGATCGAGAAAATACCGAGCACCTTTTCGATGCGCCCGCGCTCGCCACCCGCTTGCCACGTCGGAACGAAGCGCGCCGCGGTCGCGCCGAGGACGGCGAGCGTTCCCGCACCCGAGACGACGAGTCGCGCGGTGTCGTGCGTGCCGAGGACGCGCTCTCCGATGTAAAGGACGATGAGGCCCCCGACGTAGAGCGGGACGACCCACGCCGGCGCACCATCGCGCCCGGTGCCGGCCGGCGCCGCGTGCCTCGGGTCCGGCTTGTTCGATTCGCTGCTCATCGCCACCTCCGCGCTTCCAAGATCTTCGTCGCGGACAACAAGAAGAAGTACGTCACCGCGGAGTAGTACGCGACGCCCTTGAGCTCGAGGATGCCTTTTTGAAACGGCATGAAGTTCTGGTGATGAAACGCCATCGCTGCGAGCACGTCGTTCAACGGAGGTTCGACTTCGCCCGCGAGCATCCAGAGGAGGATCAGGGCGACGAGGATGGCGGCACCGACGATCGCCGCGACGACTTGGGAGCTGGTGAGACTCGACGCGAAGAGACCGATCGCGATGGTCGCGGAGCCGATCAACAAGAGCCCGGCATAGCCGACCGCGATGTGTCCGACGCTTACCTTGCCGTTCACGAAGATGAGCGCCGGCATGTACAAGGTGAGCACGGTCAGGATCGCGAGCATCCCGAGCGCCGAGAGGTACTTCCCGACGATGATTTCCCAGTCGCGGATGGGCGCGGTGTTCAGGAGGGTGAACGTGTGCGTCTGGCGCTCTTCGGCGATGAGTCGCATCGACAGAACCAGACTGGACACCATGGTTACGCCGCTCGCCGCGTAGAAGAACTCGCTCAATACTTCCGCCGAGAGCATCTTCTGAGAGAGCCCCCAGTAGTAAAAGAGGATGCCCTCGATGAGGAGCGCACCGCCGATGATGACCCCGCCGAGCGGTGAGCGCGCGTAGGCGCCCATCTCGCGGCGCGCGATGAGAAGAGCTTTGCTCACGATGCCGATTCCTCTTTCGCCGCGGCGTTCGACGACCCGGCGAGTCGCAAGAAGACGCTCTCGAGCTCGTGCTCGTGTCGGCCGAGCTCGAGTAGCTCGAGGCCCGCGCCGAGCACGGCCTGGACGAGGGCCGGACGGATGTCCGTCTTGGCCTCGACGGTGAAACTCGACACGGTGTCGCCGGACTCCGAGGTGTGCGTCGCTTCGACGCCGGTCACGCCGGCGACGGAGGCGAGCACCGTCTTCGCGCGACCCGACGCCGCGGACGCCGGCGCCCCGATGGCGCGGACGGTGACCCTCACGCGCACGCCTTCGAGCAGCCTCGACGACAGCTCCTCTTCGGTTCCGGACGCGACGATCTCGCCGTCCTTGATTACCAAGATCCGATCGCACGTCTCGCTGATCTCGGAGAGGATGTGGCTCGAGACGATGACCGTGTGCGTGCCGCCGAGCTTGCGCACCAAGGCACGCATCTCGACGATTTGCACCGGATCGAGACCCGAGATCGGCTCGTCGAGCACGACGAGCTTGGGCTCGTGAATGATGGCTTGCGCGATGCCGCATCGCTGTTGAAAGCCGTGCGACAAGGTCGAGATCGGATCGTCGTGGCGTTCGCGGAGCGCCGTCAGCTCTTCGACTGCGACGACACGCCGTGCCACGTCTTTCGACGGGACGCCGCGGAGCCGCGCCGCAAAAGCGAGGTATTCGCCGACCCGCATATCGCCGTACAACGGTGGCGTGTCGGGCAAATAGCCGATGCGCTCGCGGACCGCCTCCGGGCTCTCGACGACGTCGATGCCGTCGACCTTGACCGACCCCGCGGACGGGAGCAGGTCACACGCGAGGATGCGTAGTGCGGTGGTTTTCCCTGCGCCGTTGACGCCGAGAAGACCGACGATTTCACCCTGGCCGATTTCTACCGAAAGCGGGCCGATGGCGCGCCGCTCCCCGTAGTACTTATAGAGTTCTCGAATTTGGATCACTCGGATTCCCCGTCGCGAACGGTCGCCGAAAGCGACTCGCGCGAACGCGAGCCATGCTGTCGAATGGCGGGCTTCCGACCCGCGACCGCGGGGGGTTATTCCCCAAGGACACGACGGAGCGCAAGCCTTTGATGCCCCCCCTACCGGCCGAGAGCCCGAGTGGCTCGGGACCCGAGCCCGAGGACGTCGCGACTCGCATCCGAGACGCCGCGATCGCACTTGGTTTCGCTCGTGTGGGGTTCGTACCGGTCGAGCGGTTCGACGAGGCGGATCTGCGGCTCCAGACGTGGCTCGACGCCGGGCGCCACGGGCACATGGCGTATTTGGCCAACGGTGACGATCGCGCCGAGCCGCGTGCGCTCCTCGACAATGCCCGAACGGTCATCTCCGTCGCGCTGCCTTACCGCGGCGCGTCGTCGGTCGCGCTGCGGCGAGATCGGGATGCGACCACCCCGCTCGTCGGTTCCGTCGCCGCGTACGCGGTCGGGACCGACTATCACCGCGTGCTCAAGGACAAGCTCTGGGCACTCGGGCGCGCGTGCAAGGCGATCCTCGGTCGCCCCGTCGCGGCGCGCGCGTGCGTCGACACCGCGCCGATGCTCGAGCGCGAAGCGGCGCGACGCGGCGGCGTCGGCTTCATCGGCAAATCGACGATGGCGATCGTTCCCGGCGTGGGCACCTACGTGCTCCTCGGCGAGCTCCTGGTCGACGCGGAGATCACGCCGGACCACGTCGAGGTTCGCGCCGGGTGCGGCCGATGCACGGCATGCCTCGACGCTTGCCCGAGCGGCGCTTTCGTCGGACCCTACGTGCTCGACGCGCGGCGATGCGTCTCGTATCTCACCATCGAAACGCGCGGCGCGATCCCCGCCGAGCTTCGCCGGGCGGTCGGCGCGCGCGTGTTCGGCTGCGACGTCTGCCAAGACGTCTGTCCGTTCAACGCCTCGGAATCGCCGCGCCCCGCCGCTCCCGAATTGGCGGCGCATCCGGCGCTCGATCAACCGAGCCTCGTCGGTCTCCTCGAACTGACGTCCACCGGTTATCGCAAACTGGTGCGGCGCACCGCGCTAAGGCGGGTGGGGCGTCCTCAGCTGCAGCGCAACGCGGCCGTCGCGCTCGGAAATAGCGGGAACCCGGACGCCGTCGCGCCGCTCGTGCGCGCGCTGGAAAACGACAAAAGCCCGCTCGTGCGTGGACACGCGGCGTGGGCGCTCGGCGAGCTCGGCGGCGAGACGGCGCTGCGCGCGCTCGACCACGCCCTCGCGACCGACGCGGACGAATCCGTCAGGAACGAAGCGCGTGCGGCGCTCGAGAAACCCCGCGCTTCATGACGCGTGTACTTCCGGCTCGGCCACGTCGAGACCCGCCGCTTTCTCGAGCTCGACGAGCGCCTCTTCGATCCCGCGCGCGAACACGTCGAGATCGGGAACGATGTCCCAGTCGCCGTTGAGCCCGAAGTCGAGCTGGCCGTCGTAAGACAGGATCGCGACGCCGAGGGACGCCGTGCTCGCGATCGGGACGCACGGGAACGCCTCGAGCATTCGCCCGCCCTTGAGATAGAGCGGAAACTGCGGCCCGGGGACGTTCGTGACGATGAGGTTCACCATGCGCTGGAGCGAGACGGCAGCGCGCCCGGCGAGAGCGAGGATCGTCGGCGGCGCGTACTCGGATAGTTTCACCCAGAAATCCGCACCAACGGCTTGCTTGGATTCCTTCACGCCAGCCATGCGATCACGCACGAACTCCACGCGCCGCCGCGGATCGGGCTCGCCGACCGGCAAATCGGCGTTCATCATCGAGACCTGGTTGCCGTAGGTCATGCGCTTCGACGAATCGCGAACGCTGACTGGCACGAGCGCCTTCAGGAGGAGGCCGTCGACATTTTCACCGCGCGAGAGGAGCAGCTTGCGCACGCCGCCGGTGACCAGCGAGAGCACGACGTCGTTCACCGTGCTGCCGAACCGATTTTTGATTCGCTTCACCGGATCGAGCTTCATGCGCACCACGTCGAACCTTCGGTGCGGTCCGATTTGCTTCGACAGCGACGTGACCGGCGCTTTCTCGAATGCGGCGCGACTGAACGAAAACACGCCTTGACCGACGTCGAGGGCGCGCTTCAAGAGGTCGCTCTGCGGCTTCACCGCCGCCTTCCACGATTGGTAAATTTCCGCCGGCTTCGTGTATCGTTCGACGAGCGCGTCGACCAGCAGTCGCTCGCGGGTCGGCTCCGGCTCCGGCATCCACTCCGGCGGAGGGTCGGACGGGGGCGGGAACTTCACGAGATCGAGGAGCACCGTCCCGAGATCGACGCCGCTCAGGCCGTCGATCAAGCAGTGGTGCGTCTTCTGGATGATGCCGAGTCGATTGTCCGGCAACTCGAAGACCCAGAGTTCCCAGAGCGGGCGCTGACGATCGAGCGGGCGACTCATCACGCGACCCATGAGTCGCAGCGCTTCTTTCTCGCCGCCGGGTCGCGGCAAGCCCGTGTACCGGATGTGAAACCGAATATCGAAATGCGGGTCGTCGACCCAGACGGGCCGGCCCTGATGCACGGGCACCCACGCGAGCTTCTTTCGAAAGCGCGGCACCAGGTGCAGGCGGCTCTCGATGTGTCGATTCAGCTCGTCTTCGCTGAGACCCGCGTTCTCGAAGAAGAGGAGCGACCCGACGTGCATGTGCGTCGCGGGCGCTTCCGCGTAGAGAAAGCCGGCATCTTGTGCAGAGAGTCTCTCGTAGTTCGTCAAAGCTCGGTTCGGATATGCCGCCCGGTCGTCGGTTGTGAAGGGGGCGATGCCGGACCGGCGGCGGCCGATGCCTTGGCGCTCGCCGCCGCGGTTTTGGCCGCGACGGCAGCCGCCTTGAGCTGACGCGCGCGGTCCTTGGCGGCCTTGACCTCGTCCTCCGATTTGGAGTCCGCTTCGGCGTTCTTCGAGTCCGCTTCGGCCTTGCGCGCGCGATCTTCGGCGTCTCGAGCCGCTTGTTCGGCCTGCTTCACCTTGTCGTCGGACGCTTGCTGGGCCGATGCCTCGGCCTTCACTTCGGCTTCCGCTTGCGCCTTGAGCTCGGCGAGCGTCGGCGCCGACGCGGCGGGTGCAGCGGACGCGTCGGGCGGAGCCTCGTGTGACTTGTGGAACGCCGCGAACCCGCCGCCCACGACGACCAGCGCCGCAGCCGCGACACCGACGATGAGCGCGGAGCTCGCCTTCTTCTTGTCGCCGCCTTCGATGTACGGCGGCGAGCCGGCCCACGTTCCTGGAGTGCCGGTTTGAGCGCGGCGTGCGCTGTCGGACAACGCGCCGCCCGGAGTAGAGCGCACTATCGGATTGGCCGCGGACGGGGTTGCACCCGGCGGCGTCGCGCCGAGCATGCCCGCGGTCGCGGGCCGAGCGCCGGCGGGCGGCGTCGCGTACATCGTGACGAGGTTCGTCACGCCCGCGCCGGACGCCCATTGATCGATCGCTTGCTGAAATTCGCGCGCCGTCTGGTAGCGAAGCCCCGGCTCGCGGGCCATCGCCTTTTGGATGACCTTGTTGAACTCGGAATCGCTGTCGACGACGACTTGCTCGATCGGCTGCGGCGTCTCGAGCACGATCTTGAAGAGCAGCTCGTTGAACGTGTCGGCGTTGAACGGCACGCGGCCGGTGACGCTCTCGTAGAGAATGACGCCCACCGCGTACAGGTCGGCGCGATGATCCATGCCCTTCGCGCCCTTCGCCTGCTCGGGCGACATGTAATAGGGCGTGCCCATGACGGCGCCGGTGCGCGTCATGCTGAAGCCGCTCTCTCCCGAGAGCGCGCTGAACTTCGAGATCCCGAAGTCGAGCAGCTTCACGAAGTCGGGCTGACCGCCGCGGGTCTTCAGCAGGAACACGTTGTCCGGCTTCAGATCGCGATGGATGATGCCCGCGCCGTGCGCGGCCGCGAGCCCTTCGAGGATCTGCCTCGCCACGGGGTAGGTTTCACGAGCCGTGAGCTGGGTGCGCTTGGTGATCCGCTGCGAGAGCGTATCGCCGTCGAGGTACTCCATGACCATGAAGCGGTCGCCATCGGGCAGATTGCCGAGGTCGAGCACCTCCACGATGTGCTCGGACCCGATGCGCCCCGCAGCCTGTGCTTCCCGCTCGAATCGCTGAACGGCGTCTTGGTTCTCCGCGACGCCGGCATGCAGCACCTTGATGGCGACGGTGCGGTGAATCCGGATATTTTCGCCTTCGTAGACGGACCCCATCCCGCCCTCGCCGATGAGGCGGACAATGCGGTATTTTCCGTCGATTACGTCGCCAGTCGTTAGCGCCATGTCCAGAAATGACTCCCGTTCAGGCTAACATGTAGCCTGAGCCGCCGTCCACGCTGCGGCCTCTGTTGATGGACGGCCGACAGCCGAAAAGGTTACCGCAAAGCTTGCGGAGGCAGCGGCATGGACGTCGAACGGTGACTTTGTCGGTCGCAATTTCACCGCCACCGGACGAAGCGGCTCCCAGGTTTCGACCGCACGCCACGGTTCAGTTCCAATGTCGGAGGGCATCGGACCCCGGACGCAGCCTCGAAGGCGCCTCCGGGGTCGGGTCGACTTCGTCCTGTTTCACATGTCGCAGCTCCGCTTCGCGAAGTCGGTGAACCGACGTCACGAGCGCCGAACGAGACGGGGTACGCTGCGGGTTGTCGTGACGACTCGCGCGAGCCCATCCCCGCCGGCGTCGCGACGCGGACGCGTCATCGCCGCCCTGAGTGATGCCTTTGCCGGCAGCGCGGCGTTCGCGGTGCTGGCCGAGGTCGAGGCGGTGCTCCACTCCGGTTCGCTCGACGTGCTCACGTTGACGCTATCCGGCTGGGTCGGCGCGTTCGTCGGCGTCGCGCTGGGCCAAGTGCGAGCCCGGGTGCGTGACCTCGGCGCGACGCGCCGTTTTATCGGGTGGGTCCTCGCAGGGACGGCGGCCGGGCTCTGGCCCGCGCTCGCGGTCGGTGCCGTCGCCAAGCTCGGGGGGCCGCATCGCACCATGGCTGCCCTCACCTTGTCCGGCGGCGCGGTAGCCGGAGCCTTGTTCGGCCTTTGCCTCTTCCTGGCGGACCTCGGAGGGAATCTTCGGCAACGACTCTGGCGACTCGCCGTGGTCGGGGTCGCGGTCGTCGTCACGCTCGTCACCGAAACGGCCGACGAAACCCTGCTCGTGCTCCACGCCTATCCGCCGATGCGGCTCGCGCTCGTGGTCGCGACATGGACGTTCGTCGCCGATGCGGGGCTTGCGGTCGCGACCGTCGTGGGCGAGCGATTGCCGAGCTCGATATGGCGTTCGCGACTCGAGTGGGCTTGGTTCGGCGCGCTCGCGGTCGGACTCGTCGCGACGGCCCAGACGCCGGAAGACCGCGTCGCACCTCTCTTGTTACGACCGACGAGTAGCCGCCTCGTGGAGCTCGCGCGCACCGCGACCGACTTCGATCGCGACGGGTCTTCGTCGTGGTTCGGCGGCGGCGACTGCGCGCCGTTCGACCCGAAGGTGAACCCGAACGCCCGAGAAATTCCCGGCAACGGCGTCGACGACAATTGCCGCTACGGCGATGCGCCGTTGCGCATGGCCGCGGCGCCCGACACGGAAATGCCCGCGACGCCGTCCCCGGTGAACGTCGTGCTCATCTCGATCGACACCCTTCGCGCCGATCACGTCGGGAGCTACGGCTATTTCCGTCCGACCACGCCGCGGATCGACGCGTTCGGACGCGGCGCGCGGCGCTTCGAGCGCGCGTACACGTCGGGCGGCTGGACGTGCATCGCGCTCCATTCGCTCCTGAGCGGGCTCTACGCGCGCCGCCTCGACTGGGAAGCAGTAGCGATCACGTCGAAGGACCGCATGCTCCCGTTTCCGTGGGAGGGCACCTTGCTTCCCGGCGAAGAGTGGCTCGCGAACCTCTCCGCGCCGGTGCGGACGCCGTCGACGTCGCTGCCGCTCTGGCTTCGCCGGCGCGGGATGCGAACCGCCGTCGTGATCGCGCCAAAACCCGGGGCGATCCTCGGCTATCGCGACTTTCTCGAGAACAGCTTCGACCAGGTTCGCGTGACGCCTTCGGGCACCAACGACGCGGCCGTCGCCGACGGCGCCATCGACGTCCTGAAGTCGTTCGGCGACGCGCCTTTCTTTCTTTGGGCGCACTTTTTCGAACCCCACGACCCGTACGATCGCCACCCCGAGGTGCCGGCATTCGGCGATCGGCTCGAAGACGAATACGACCACGACGTGGCCTTCTCGGATTTCGAAGTGGGCCGGCTGCTCGACGCGGTCGACGCACGCGGTGGCAGACCGACGGCGGTCGTCGTCACGGCGGATCACGGCGAGTCGTTCATCGGCGGCTCGCCGGTGCACGGCGAAGATCTGCACGAAGAATCGATCCGCATTCCGATGTTCATCCGCGGACCCGGCGTTTCCGCCGGCCCCAGCGACGTGCGCGCTAGCCTGGTCGACATCGCGCCGACCATTTTCGACTGGACCCGGACGCCTATCCCGCCGGGGCTCGACGGCACGAGCCTGCTCCACGCTCCGCCGCGGCGCGCGCTCATCACCGACATCTGGCGTCACGATCGCTCCGGCAAGCTGTACATCGATCTGGTCGGGGCCACCGGTGACACCCGAAGGCTCGTGCGCGACCGGATCGCGGAGGCGTCGTTCACGTACCGCGTCGGGGACATGGCGCGCCCGCTGACTCCGCTTCACGAGCACGAAGACCCGCTTTTGGCCGACACGCTCGGGCGCTACTTCGAAGAAGCCGGCATGCTCGAGTGACGCCCCGATCCGACGGATACGCGTGTCAATCGGATGGCGCCGCGACGTCAACCCGCCGGTCACTTCCGCGCCCCATTGGGTCACGCTGTTTTCGTTTTTCTGTGAGGGTACCCGGGAAAAACTGCATGGCGCGGGTTCGGCATGCTTCGTGTTTAGCGATAGCCAGGGCACTCGATCTTCCCGGCTCGCCACGAGAGCCAGAACCGTAACGAAAAGCGAACGATGTCAATCACGATCCAAACCAACATGGCCTCGATGCAATCGCAGTTCGAGCTCGACAAGAACCAACAGGCCTTGGCGTCGAGCTTCACCAAGCTGTCGAGCGGCTACCGGGTCAACACGGCGGCGGACGACGCGGCCGGTCTGGCCATCAGCGAGGGCATGAAAGCGCAGATTCGCTCGTACGTCGTCGCGGAGCGCAACGCCGGGGACGCGACCTCGATGACGCAGACTGCGGAAGGGTCACTCGCCCAGGTACACGACATTCTCGGTCGTATGCGCGAGCTCGCGATGCAGTCGTCGAACGGCTCGCTCGGACAGACCGACCGCAGCTACACGGACACCGAGTTCCAGTCGCTGAAAGCCGAAATCGCGCGCGTCCAGGGTTCGACCGAGTTCAACGGCAACCAGCTGCTGGCGAACGCACCGAGCACCGTCACCTTCCAGGTGGGCAACAACAACACCGCCGCCGATCAGATCGCTGTGACGTTCGGGAACCTGAACTTGACGTCGCTTCTCGCCGCTTCGACGAGTGTCGGCGGCGCGACGACGTCTGCGGCGCTCGCCTCGCTCAGCGTCATCGACAACGCGATCGAGACGGTATCCACGAACCGCGCGAAATACGGCGCAGTCATGAACCGGCTCGCGGAGACGACGCAGTCCATCGAGGAGATGCGCACGAACCTGACCGCCGCCAACTCGCGCATCCGCGACGTCGACGTCGCGAGCGAAACCGCGAAGATGAGCAGCGAACAGGTGCTCACCCAGGCCGGCGTCGCGGTTCTTGCTCAAGCAAACCAAATCCCGCAAGAGGCGCTGACCCTCATCAAGGGTTGACCCAGCCTCGCGCGAACGCGGCCTAGCCGACGAGTCGTCGATACACGGCGAGGTGCTCGCGGCCGACCACGGGCCAGCTCGTTCGTTCGGCGAAGCTCTCGACGGCCTCGAGCGCGCGCCTCCGAAGGTCCGGCGATTCGTAAATGCGGGTCATTGCCCGTGCCCAAGCGCGCGCGCTCCCAGCCGGCACCATGAGATCCGGAAGGTCGCGGAACAGCGCCCTCGCCTCGGCGAACTTCGGGCCCCGCGCCGACAGCATCGGGCGACCGAAGCCCACTGCCTGATGAAAAACGCCGCTGGCCGAGCCGTAGCTCTGCTGGTGCGGCAGCAAAATGACGTCCGACGCGGCGTAGACGTCCGGAACGCGCTCCGCCGCGAGGTACTCGTCGCGAATCGACACGCGCGGCGCGGCGGGCGCGAGACTGACCCGCGCCTTGATGGCGCCGACGTAGAGGTGATTGTACCAACGATCCCCCCACGGCATCCCCGACACCAGGAGACGGGCATCCGGCATTTTCGAGGCGGCCCGCAGAAACCCCTCGACTGCGGTGTGGACGTTCTTCAGGCGGTGGATGAACCCGAAGAACGTGAACAGGAACGCGTCCTCGGGGATACCGAGGCGCGCCCGCGCGTCGCTCATCGGCGGGAGCTCGGCGCGCGTCGTCCCGTGCGGAATGACGCTGATGTCGCCGGGCGAGATGCCTTGCCGCTCGAGCTCCGTGGCCATCGCTTCGCGGTGGTGCACGACGAGATGCGCGGCCCGCGCGAGCTCGCGATGAAAGGCCCGCGTGCTCGGCCGAAGGGCGAGCGCCCGCCAGCGGCGCGCTCCGTAGACGGTGTGGAGCGTCACTACCGGCCGTACGCCCGCCGCGCGAAGCCGCTTCACGAGCGCCGGCAAGCGGCGGTCTTCGCCGAACAGGTCCGGCGCGTACTGAAAATGGGCGACCTCGCAGCGTTCCGCGGTGATGGCCCGAAACACGTCGTCGCCGTAGTCGTCCTCGCGCCGGTACGCTGCGCGTACCTGGAGCCGGGGCAGGCCCAGATCCTCGGGCTCACCGGTGTTTTCGGCGCAAACGAAGACCGAGCTGTCCGGATCCGCCACGAGAGCGCGGGCCAGGTTTTGCGTGTAGAGACCGATCGCGCAGCGCTTCGGCGGGTACGTGCTGACTAGGCCGACGCGCATGGAGGGAATCGCCGCGAGCTCCTAGATCGTTCGAAACGTCTCTGCAACTCGGCGACGCGAACCGGGCGTGAACGCGAGCCGGAATAGAGCGCGGCCGTCGCTCGTTTCGGGAGTTGGAAAAAAGTACAACTTTTCGTCGCGCGTACACGTCATCGAAACCCGTTCGACTCGCGAGACGGACAAGATCGGCGCATGCGTTGGGCGAGGTATCTCGTGATCGCCGCCCTGATCGGGTTCGAGCTCGCGTACGTCGCGATGGGCATGAGTCAATCGGCGAGCCTGGTGCGCGGGCAATAGACTCGAACGGTCGGCGTCACCCGAAACGACCGAAGACCAGATTCAACACGAGACCGAGCACGGTCGTGTTGTAAGCGAACGACACGATGGAGTGGACCAGCACGGTGCGGCGCATCTGGTCGCTGCACACGGTCACGTCGGACACCTGGTAACACATGCCGATCGTGAACGAAAAGTAAGCAAAATCGAGATCGTTGGGTGGCTTCTTTCCGGGAAATTCGAGGCCGCCGACGCCGTCGTCGTCGTCGCGATAAAAGAGCCGAGCGTACCGAAACATGTACGCCGCGTGCGTGAGCAACCACGACGACCCGACCGCGGCGAGGCAGAGTGCGACCACGAAGTCGTCGAGCTCGGGGGACGCGCGGCGCGCCTGGCGAACGAACAGCGTCGCGGCGACGAGGCTCACCGCACACGAGAGGAGCACCAGGAAATAGACGGCGTTCCGACCTGGGTCCTCGGCGGCAGCGCGACGCCGCGTCTCGGACGAGTCGGCGCCCTGGACCGTCAAGTACACGAGCCCGAGGACCGTCGTGCTTGCGGCGTCCCAGCCGGCGATGGCGCGAATTCCCCAGCCGAGCCGCGGCAGAATCGACCACGCCACGAGCCCCATGACGAACCCGAGGGCCAATCGCCCGCGGGACTGACGCGGGTCGTACCAAGGGAAAGCGCGCTCCGGGGGTGCCGACGCCATTGCCGGCCGCATCCTACAGACTCGGCCGAAATCGGCCCGCTTCCTGGACGGTTCCGCCACCCGAGCGGACGCCCTCGCGCCGAGTGCAGCGTCTTGCCACGATCCCGAGGATCCGCTTGATCCTCCTGCCCGGCGAGGCCCATCGTCCGCGACCCCGTGCTCACGCCGAACTCGTTCCACGCCCCGAACCCCTCACCGGTGACGTGAGCCGATGCAGGGTCGTCTCTCCTCGGCGCTGGCGCGCGGACGGCTGTGGTGGGCCGCGCAAAACCGCTCCATCCTGCCACTGCTCTTTGCCGAGAGCTCGCCGCTCGATCTGCGGATCGTCGGGCGCACCTTGCTCCACGCCTCACTCGTCGGGGTCGCGACGGGGCTCGTCGGGGCGGCGTTCTTCGGCGCCCTCGAATACGCGCAGCGGCTGCTGCTCGAAGACCTGACGGGCTACGTCCCGCTCCGCGCCCACGGCGAGACGTTCGCGGCGGGCAGCGGCGTTCACGTCTTCCGGCCGTGGCTCCTCGTCCTTCTTCCGGCCATCGGCGGCTTGCTCAGTGGGTTCGTGACCCGGCTCGCGCCCGAGGCGCGCGGGGGTGGCGGCGACGCCATGATCCACGCCTTCCACCACGACGGCGGCATCATTCGCCGTCGCGTGATCGGCGTGAAGTTCCTCGCGTCGATGCTCACGCTCGGCACCGGTGGCGCGGGCGGCCGCGAGGGCCCGACCATGCAAATCGGCGGCGGCATCGGGTCGTACGTCGGCCGGCTACTTCGCGTCGGGCCGCGAGAAACCCGGATTCTCATGGTCGCCGGCGTCGGCGCCGGGATCTCCGCGGTGTTCCGGACGCCCCTCGGCGCCGCGCTACTCGCCGTCGAGGTGCTGTACGCGGACGGGTTCGAATCCGACGCCCTGATTCCGTCGGTGCTGGCGAGCGTCGTCGCGTACTCGGTGGTCATTTCGATCTTCGGCGAGAGCACGCTCCTCGCGCACGCGCCGCGCTTCCCGTTCAGCGCGATCCATTTGCCGCTGTACGCGCTCCTGGCGGTCCTGGTCGCGCTCCTGGCCGCAGCGTTTGCCGGCGCGCTCCACCGCGCGCACACCCTCTTCGATCGCATCCCCTGCCCCGACTGGCTGCGTCCCTCCATCGGCGGGCTCGCTCTCGGCGCGCTCGCGACGACCCTCATCCTGGTCGTGGGGCGCAAAATGAGCACCGAGGGTCAAGGGCTGGGGCTCCTCGGCGGCGGTTATGGCGCGGTGCAGGTCGCGATTTCCGGCGCGTCATGGGTGCCGCCCGGGTGGGCGGCGGTCGAGCTACTCCTCGGGCTGTCGCTGGTGAAGATCGTCGCCGCGTCGCTGACCATCGGGTCGGGCGGGAGCGCCGGAGATTTCGCGCCGTCGCTCTGCATCGGCGGGCTCTTCGGCGGCGCGTTCGGACGCGCCGTCGCCCTCTTGTCGCACGATCCGGGCATCGACCCGGGCGCCTTCGCGCTGGTCGGCATGGGCGCCTTCTACGGCGGCATCGCCCACGTGCCGCTCAGCGCGCTCGTGCTCGTGTGCGAGCTCGCTGGAAACTACGATTTGCTCGTTCCCTTGATGCTCACGCAGGGCATCGTCTTCGTCGCCCTGCGCGGTCGAACGCTGTACGGCGCGCAAGTGCCGACGCTCAACGACTCGCCGGTGCACCGCGATTCGCTCCTGCAGGATTTACTGAGGTCGAAGACGGCCGCGGATCTGATGACTCGGGGGCGACCCTACGCGAGCTTCCGCCCGGAGACCCCCGCGGCCGAAATGCTGCGCTTGGTCGCCGAATCGACGTGGCAAGACGTCTTTCCGGTCGTCGACGCGTCGGGGCGCATGATCGGCCTGGTCAGTAACAGCGTGATCCCAGTCCTCGCGATGGAACACGACGGCGCGAAGTGGGCGGTCGCCGCCGACGTCATGGGACAGCCGGTGAGCGTGCGCGACAGCGACGACCTGATCAAGGTGACCGAGCTGCTCTTGAAAACGAAGCTCCGCGAGCTTCCGGTCGTCGACGTCGATTCGCGCATCGTCGGTTTTCTCGACGAAGCCGAGATCGCCGCGATCTACATTCACGCCGCGTCGCGCCCCGACTGACGGCACGAGTCCCCACATCGACGACGCCTGCCGTGAACGGTGCCCCACACAAAAGAAGCTGGCTCAGAGACCGTAGCGAGCCCGCCGATGCTAGGAAGGCCGACGCAGGCATACGCTGGTATTTCGAGGAGGCCGACCGACGCAGCGGGGGGCGTAGTAGGTCTATGAGCCAGCTTCTAAGAGTCGAGACCGAGGGCGGCGGGGGCGCGCGGGCCGTCGCTCTTGCGCGCGCCGCTCTCTTCGCGAACGGTTTTCAGGATTCGATAGGTGCCGTCTTTCGGGAGGCGGACGAAGCCGGTGAACGCCGCGGCGGCGAGCGTGCCGTCTTCGAGCCACTCTTCGATCCATTGCGAGGCGTGCCGGACGCTTTCTTGTTTGAGCGCGACGCCGAGTTGACGAAGCCATTTGCGGTTGAAGCGTTCGTGGCTGCCGACGGGTTTTGCGACGATGAGCGGAATGCCGAGCGCGGCGTAGAAACTGAGCTCGCTCGGCTTGGTCCAGAGCACGTCGGTTTCGAGCAACAGCTCGTTGAAGCGACGGTAGTACGTCGCGAAGTCCGGCGCTTTCAGCACCTCGATGCCGTCGCCGATCGAGGCGTCGAGGCCGGATTGGTGGATCGCACGGTAAAAAACCTCGGCGACGTCGCTGCGAGTGCCGGCCACGAGATTCACGGTGAGGTGCCGTCCGACGATCGCGTCGCGGAGGCTCGGCAAAAAGTCGAACGCCATCTCCGATTGGGCGCCGGCGCCGCCGACGGCAAACGTCAACGCGGGTGGTCGAGTCTCTTCGTGTGTCGGCAGCTCGCCGAGCGTGCGCACCAGGTCGTAGCGGTGGAGCTGGCGGAATGCGCCGCGGCGATCGAGCCGGACCACGCGCCGAGCGACCGTGCGGCGCAAGAGGCCGAGCTCGGGGCCCCCGAGGAGCTCGAGCGGCAACGGAAAACCGGTGAGCGTGACGTGCTCGCGCGGCACGCCGTACGCGACGAGCCGGCGCACGACGCGGGTGCTCGGCGCGAAATAGCGGATGCGACTGTGGCGTCCTTGCATCGGCGCCCAGACGCGGTGCACGTCGGCGTCGGTCACGACGCAATACACGGAGTTGCAGCCCGCACGATCCGCGATGATCGCCGGAGCGTAGAACGTCGTGATGAGCGGCGCCCCGGTCTCTTTCAAGTGGCGCACCAGGCCGCGGCCGAGACCGCGAGTGACCAGGAAATCCAGGGCGCGGGCCCCGAGGTTCGGGTGGGCGTGGTCGACCCGCGCGTAGAGCGGCGGGATCTTCGTGACCCTGTCCATGAGCCTGGTCGGATCGCCGAGAAACGACGCGATCTGCAGGGGTTTCGAGAGCAGCTCCTGCGCCTGCCGGACCCGGGCCCAGAGCTTCTGCTCGTCGGCGTCAGCGAAGGGCGCGCGATCGGCGTGGACGAGCTCGGTCCCGAGCGCATCCGAGAGCGGGAGCGCGGCGCGAAGATGGCCGTACCCCATTTCCGCAGCAACGACGATGGGAGCAGACGATGCCATGCGCTGCCGTTAACAGGCGACCGTGACACGCGAGTGGCGCCGAAGTGCCGTCTCGCGGGAACGACGCGTTCCAGGCGACGAAAGGGGTTATGCGGTTCGCCAAACGGACTATACGTCCAAGCGTGCGACTCGAAGACTTGGGCCTCGTCGGCAACTGTCAGATCGCGGCGCTCGTGGAGAAGACGGGGGCCATCGTGTGGTGCTGTTTGCCCCGCTTCGATTCGGATCCGGTGTTCGCCGCGCTTCTCGACGAGAAAAATGGCGGCCAATTCCTCGTCGGGCCCGCCGAGGGAACGTCCGGCGAGCAGCGATACGTCGAGAATACGAACGTTCTCGAGACGGTGTTTCGCACCAAGGATGGCGCATTTCGCCTCGTGGACTTCGCCCCCCGTTTCGAGCAACACGGCCGTATTTTTCGACCGACCGAGCTGTGTCGGATCGTGGAGCCGCTCGAAGGCGCGCCGCGCGTCCGCGTCACGTGCGACCCGCGCCTCGGGTGGTCGAAAGAGGCGCCACAGCGCTCCGTCGGTTCGAACCACGTCCAATACGAGGGGTTCGCGAGCCGCCTCCGGCTGACGACCAACATTCCGCTGTCGTACCTCGACGGTCAGCCATTCGCACTGACCGAGAAGCGACACATCGCGCTCACGTGGGGCGCGCCGGTCGAAGAAGCGCTCGAAGCGCGCCTCGAGTTCCAGTACGCCGAGACGCTCCGGTATTGGCGGCGCTGGGTGAAGCACTGCAACATCCCGCCGCTGTTCCAGGCCGAGGTGATCCGCTCCGCGCTGGTCCTGAAACTACATTGCTTCGAAGACACGGGCGGCATCGTCGCCGCGATGACCACGTCGATTCCGGAAGCGCCGGGCACCGGCCGAACCTGGGATTATCGTTATTGCTGGCTCCGCGACGCCTATTACGTGATCAGCGCGTTGCGCCTGCTCGGACACTTCGAAGAGCGCGAGAACTTCGTCCGGTATCTCCTCAACGTCGCGGGCGGCGCTCCGGATCTGAACCTCGCGCCGCTCTATCGCGTCGATGGAAAATCGGATCTCGACGAACGGATCCTCGAAAATTGGCCCGGTTTTTCCGGGCACGGCCCGGTCCGCGTCGGCAACGGCGCAGCGAAGCATTCGCAGCACGACGTATTCGGCGAAATGGTGCTCGCGCTCGCTCCCATTTTTCTCGACGACCGCTACACGGCGGAGCGCTCGAACGCGGTGCTGAAGCTCGTCGAGCAGCTCACGCGCCGGGCGATCGCCGTCGCGGGAACCCCCGACGCCGGGATCTGGGAATACCGCACGGAGTGGCAACCGCAGACGTTCTCGACGCTCATGTGCTGGGCCGCGACGGATCGCATGGCGCGTATCGTCGGGCGTCATGCCCCGCTCTTGAAGGCCGAGTTCTCGGCCGCTGCGGACACCATTCGCGATCGCATCGCGCTCGAGGCCTGGAACACGAAGCTCGGGGCGTTCGCGGGAAGTCACGGCGGCGCGGACCTCGACGCCTCGCTCCTGCAAATGGCGTCGCTCCGGTTCTTGCCGCCGAACGATCCGCGCCTCATCGCGACGATCGACGCCGTCCGGAGCGCGCTGTCGCGGGACGGTTGGCTCTTCCGTTATCAGCTGGACGACGGATTCGGTAAGCCTTCGGTCGCGTTCATCATCTGCACCTTCTGGCTCATCGAAGCGCTCGCGTACATCGGGCGAACCGAGGAGGCGAAGGCGGTCATGAATCGCGTGCAAGCCACGTTGACTCCGCTCGGGCTGCTCTCCGAAGACTACGAGACGGCGACCTTGTCGATGTGGGGGAACTTCCCGCAAGGGTACTCCCACGTCGGGCTCATCCACGCCGCGTTCGCAGCGTCGCCCGAGTGGCGCGACGTGCTCTGAGCGCTCACTGACCGCGCCCTGCGACGTCGATCGCCGGCCCTTCCGGCATCGCCAGATTGTGCGCGGTGTTGATCAGCGCGACGTGCGAAAAGGCCTGGGGGAAATTGCCGAGCTGGCGTTTGGCGACCGGGTCGTATTGCTCGGCCATGAGCCCGACGTCGTTGCCGAGGGCGACGAGTCGCTCGAACATCTCCGTTGCTTCGTCGCGGCGTCCGAGGCGCACCAGGTTGTCCGCGAGCCAGAACGTGCACGTCAAGAAGGCGCCCTCGCCGGCGACGAGCCCATCAACACCCGTCTCGGTCGCGTAGCGATAGACGAGCCCGTCGTGCACGAGCTCGCGCTCGATCGCCGCCACGGTGCTCTTCACGCGCGGGTCGGAGGGCGGCAAAAAGCCGACCAGCGGCATCATGAGGAGACTCGCGTCGAGGTGGCTCGATCCGTAGGCCTGCACGAACGATTGCTTCTTCGCATCGAAGCCCTGAGCACACACGTCGCGATGGATCGCGTCGCGGAGCGCCGCCCAGCGGTCGAGCGGCCCTGATTCACCGAAGCGCTGGATGCACTTCACGGCGCGATCGGCGGCGACCCACGCCATCACCTTCGAATGCGTGAATCGTTGATCCGGACCGCGGATCTCCCAGATGCCGGCGTCGGGGTTCATCCAGTGCGCCTCGAGAAATTCCATCAGCTTCGTCTGCACGCTCCAGGCGTCGCCGCTCGCTTCGATGCCGTGGCGTCGCGCGAGGTAGAGCGAGTCCATCACTTCGCCGTAGACGTCGAGCTGGCGCTGATCGGCGGCGGCATTACCGATGCGTACCGGCGCCGAGCCCTCGTACCCCGGGAGCCAGCCGAGCTCGAGCTCGGGGATGCGGCGCTCACCCGCAAGGCCATACATGATCTGCATCTGACCCGGATCGCCGGCGATCGTGCGAAGAAGCCACTGCCGCCACGCGCGGGCCTCTTCCCGATAGCCACCGACGAGCAAGGCATAGAGCGAGAACGTCGCGTCACGAAGCCAGCAGAAACGGTAGTCCCAGTTCCGCACGCTCCCGATTTTTTCCGGAAGCGACGTCGTGGCCGCCGCGACGAGTCCACCCGTGGGCCCGTAGCTCAATGCCTTCAACGTGATGAGCGAGCGCGTGACCGCATCGCGATAGGGGCCTTGGTACGTCGAGCGACGCGACCATTCAGTCCAGAATCGCGCGACTTCGTCGAGCGCCGCCTCCGGGTCGAGCGCCGCCGGTTTTGGCGCGATCGACGAGCACCACGTCAGGACGAAGTGACGCCGATCCCCCTTTTCGACGTCGAATTCGGCGACCGTACGCTGGTTCTCGCCACGACAAGGAACGTCGGTGTCCAGATAGAGCACGTCCGGGCCCGCTACCGCGGAGATGCCGTTGCCGTCGCGACGCACCCACGGAACGATGGAGCCGTAGTCGAACCGAATGACGAGCTCGACGTGCATGCGCACTCGCCCCTCGATCCCTTCGACGATACGCACGACGCCGGTGCGCCCGACACCGACGGGCATGAAGTCGATGATGCGGACGCGGCCGCTCGAGGTACGAAAATCGGTTTCGACGACGAGCGTGTCCGGTCGATAGCGTCGCTCGACGGCCTCGACGGGACCGTCCGGCGCGATCAAAAAGCGCCCGTGCTCGGCGGTGCCGAGCAGCGCCGCGAAGCACGCTGGCGAATCGAAGCGCGGAGACGAAAGCCAGTCGACCGAGCCGTCTCGGCCGACCAGCGCCGCCGTCTCACAGTTGCCGATGAGTGCGTAGTCTTCGATTCGAAGCGGCATCGTAACGCTTCGAGCTCAATCGGAGCGGGTGGGCCGGAAGCGGACTCGCCGCGCCGACCCACTCCGCCGGGCGATCAGCCCTTGCAACCGCCTTGACCCTTACAGTCGTTCTGGCCCTTGCAGCCGTGCTTGTCGGTCTTGCAATTGCCTTTGCCCTTGCAGTCGTTCTGGCCCTTGCAGGACGACTTCTCACCGGTCGCGTCCGTGGACGCCGCAGCCGCCGTATCGGTGGCCGCTGCCGGCGCCGACGATCCAGCCGCCGCGGGCTCGGAAGCGGGCGTCGCCGGCTCCGGGGCAGCGGCGTCGCTGCCTCCGCAGCCGACCGCGCCGAGGAGAATGCCGCTCACCGCGGCAGCAAGTAACGTATTCGACATGTTCATTTTCATTGTTCCCTTCTTATTCGCGAGGGCTCGAACCTGCGAGCCCCCGTGAAGCTTTTGTCGTGCCTTTTCCCGGCACTCTACGCGCCCCGATTGAAGGCGGATTTTTCGACGACGAAGCGCGCGAGTCTACTCCGCTTGTGGGGAGCGGCGCGGTGATCGCCCGTCGAACGGACGCGAGCGGCGATGAATCATCGAACCTGACGGCGACGGGGCCAACCTGGTGACGGATCCCGAGTGTCGCGAACAGAGCGTCGAAATCCTCCGCGCCGCGGGCCTGGCCGAACCGACGGTATAAGTCGATCAGTACATGCGTCCCCGTGGCTCGGTCACCCTCTTCGAGCGTCGCTTCGAAAGGCCGATGTACTTCGACGCTGGCAGACGCGGCCATTGCCCGCACGGCGTCACCGAGTCCCTTGGCGCCGTGAGTTTGCTCACGGATGCCCACGTCGGCCAAGAGAAAATAGGCAGAGCCACCCCAGTACACGCGGCCCCATGTATCGTCTTGGTCGAGGCCTCCGTCGGTCGGCGACGGATACCCTTGCGGCAAGCCTTCGATCAAATCCGACCACACCTTCTCGGCCGTGATGATCCCCTGTTCGGCGCGCGCGATCGGCTCGACGTACGAGGCAAGCCCTTCGTTGAACCACGGATGGTTCGGATATAGATCCGGGAACGCCACGTGAATCAGTTCGTGCGCGACGACCCAATCGTCACGCACCACGGTCGACGGTGTGACGTTCGTTCCGATGCGGACGAGAATCGACGCGCCTCCCCCACCCAGGGTCTCCCCGCGCGTGGCTGTCGAGGTGCCCGGCGCAAAGAACAACGTGAACCGATCGTCGAGCGGGCGACCGAAGTATGCCGTCACCGCGTTGAGCGACGCTTCCACCCATCGGAGCAACGCGGGCACGGAAAACTGACTTCCCGGTGCGATCGCGAGCACCGTCCCCGACGAGCCGACGGATTGCACGACGACGGGACCGAATGCGGTGAACGTCGATTGGTCGAACGAGTCGAACGACGCCTCATAGGTGTCGGCGATCGAGGGCGCCGGTCGGAGCGCGGTCGTGAACGGAAGATCCGCCGGGGTGCTCACGTGAACCCGGTATTTGCCGTCTTCGGGCACCCTCTCCGGACGGAGCAGCCACGTCGACGGCGGCGCGAACACGACGCCGCCGAGCACGATGGCGTCATCGACGTCGCCGAGCTCGTCGGCCGCTTTGCGGAGACGAACGTGATAGCGGACGCGACACGGCGAAGCGCACCCCACGCTCCAGTTCGCGTCCGTCATCGCGAACGGCGCGAAGGCGTCCCCTCGTTCTACGGCGAGGCCGTCGATGAATGGCCGCGCTTCGTCGTCGAATACGAGGGCACCGCCGAGCGAGCCCGTGAACACCGCCTCGACGTCGAGCTCGACGTTCTGCCCGACGCGTACGTCGTACGACCAGCTCGCTGGCCCCATCGACGAGGGCGCCGACCGAACCGCGGGCGCCTCGCGCGAGAAGACGGGGGTCGGCCGCGAAACGGCGCGCGCTCGCGGCGTGCAGGACGCGCAAAACGGGGAAGATGCGAAAGACGCGAACGACAATACGCAACGGGCGAGCGACGCATGGGTCGCCTCTCGGCGCATTCTCGAACGGAATGCACGCCGCCCCGTAACACCGCGCGGAGTCATGCGTATCCAAACCACGGTGTTTGCGCTTTCTGCAAGCCGAGTGGGAGAATACGAAATGTCGAACCAGGTCGCCTCGCAATTACAGGTCGCTCGCGCGCGAGCTTCGACGGTGCTCGAGAGCCTCGTACCCGTCGCGATGCTGCTCGCTCGGCTCGCCGTCGGACTTCTCTTCGAATCCACCGGTTGGGGAAAGGTGCACAACATCCCCAAGGTCACCGCGTTCTTCGTGAAGCTCGGGATTCCGTTGCCCGGCTTCCAAGCGGTACTGGTCGGCTGGAGCGAGCTCCTCTGCGGGACGGCGCTCGTCATCGGGCTTCTCACGCGCCTCGCGACCATTCCCCTCATCGTCAGCATGGTCGTGGCGATCCTCACCGCGAAGCTCGCCGATATCCACGGCGTGTTCGATCTGGTCGGCCAGGACGAATTTACGTACCTGGTCATGCTCGTCGTCATCGCGGTGGTGGGTCCCGGCAAGTTTTCGCTCGATCGACTCATCGCGCGCCGCCTCGACGAGGCCGCCTGAACGGCGCCCGACGAGACCGGTGAGAAACGCGCCCATCCGGGCCTGGGTGGGGTACGGTCCCGCTCGGTTTTTCGTCACGACCCCCTGCGCTTTCTCGGCGCGGGACCCGGGTCTGGCGTAACAATCGCTGGCTCATCGACGTATGCCCTTAGAAGACCCGGACAGTGACGAGTCGCTCATGGTCGCGTACGTGGCGGGCGACCGCCGGGCGTTCGAGCGGCTCTTTGCTCGGATAGCGCCGAAGATTCACGCCTTTTTCCGCCGGGCGTTCCGGGACGAAATGGTCGCGGACGAGCTCATGCAGATCACGTTCTTGAATGTCCACCGGGCCCGAGCCTCCTACCGACCCGAGCTACCGCTTCGGCCCTGGCTGTTCACGATCGCTGCCCACGTCCGCCGCGACGAATGGCGAAAACGGTACCGTCTCGCCGAGGACGCCGGGGAAGACGCCCTCGCCGCGGCCGAGCAGTCGCGCGCCGTAGCCGCAGCGGAGCAACGCGACGCCGCCGAGGACCGAGCCGCGGTCGTGCGGCGCGCGCTCGATTCGCTGTCCGAGATCCAGCGTGTCATCCTCCAGCTGCATCGCTACGAAGGCATGACGTACGCCGAGATCGCCCAGACGTTGGGAAGCACCCCCGGTGCGGTACGGCAGCACGCATTTCGCGCGTACGAAGATCTGCGAACGCGTCTCGGCGACATGCTCCGCGATCCTCCAGCGGCCGGGGGACCTCCATGAGCGCCCACGTCGGTCACGACGCAACGGGGCTCGTCGCGCTACCAGAGCTCGACGCGGAGCGCGTCGCGGCGTACGCGCATGCCGCGTCGTGCGCCGAGTGTGCCGCGCTCCTCGCCGAAGCCGAAAATCTGATCGCGTTGCTCGACGGCGCTCCCTTGCCCGCGCCGTCTGCGCAGGCGTTGCAGCGCACCATGAACGCCGTGCTCGCGGAGTTCGACGCCGAAGATCGGGTCTACGCCGCCGCACGATCTCGATCGCAAGCGCCGGAGCGAGCGAGCATGCGACCCAGCGTGCGAACGGCCGTCACGAAGAGACCGCCTCGCCGGGGCCTTGCCGCAGCAGCGGCCGCGGTGGTCGTCTCGGCGTTGTTCGCGCTCTTCGATACTCACGAGGGGCAGCTCGCGTTTTCGGCGGGCTTCAATTGTGGGTTCAAAGAGCTCGTGTTCGCCGCGGGCGCCGTCGGGCTCGGCTTTGCGGTGTCGAAGGGCCGATGGGGCGCGCTCCCCGTCGCCGCGCTCGGAGCGTGGGGAGCGCTCGCGGGACAGGCGTATTTGCGATTTCAGTGCCCGGCCAGCCACGACGCGCCGCACGTCTTTGCGTTCCACTTTCTCGGCGTGCTCGTGGCTGCGGTCGTCGGCCTGCTCCTGCAACCGAGGCCGTCCGCGTCGACGGCGTAGTGCATCGAGTCATTCGAATCGACGCACTCATGACAGTCAGCGCGATCGCTTCCGCGGTCGTGCGGAGTGAGGGCCGACCTCGCGCTCGCGTTCGTAGATGCGAAGCGTCGCGATCGCCAGCGACATGAGCACCGGCCCGACGATGAGGCCGCCGAGCCCGAACACCTCGACGCCGCCGAAGAGCGCGATGAACGTCACCAGCGCCGGCACCGCTTCGTCCCCGACGAGCCGGGGACGGATCACGTAGTCGCACGTGCCGATCACGAAGGTCGCCGCCCAGATCATTTCGATGATGCCGCCGGCGGGGTGCCCCGTCGCGATGAGGAAAATGCCCGCGGGCAGCCAGACGATGATCGTGCCGACCGCGGGGATCAACGAGGCGAGAGCCGTCGCGATCCCGAAGAACAGCGGCTGCGGCACGCCGGTGATCCAGAAGCCGATCGTCGCGAAGAGCCCCTGCGCGAGCCCGGTCACGACCGTGCCGAGTAAGGTCGTTCGCCCCACGCGGCGAAACTCGTCGAGGAGCGCGCGCGTGTACTCGGGACGAAGCGGCGACAGCACTTCGAGCTCCGACGCCATGCTCCCCCAGTTCCGGAGCACGAGATGCATCGTGAGCGCCGTGAAGAACAGACCGAGGAGGCTGCTCGCCGTCACGGCCGCGAGCGCCGCGGCCACGGCCGTCGCGCGCGACGCGAGATTCGCCCCGGCGTCGCGCAGCTTTTCCGTCACCTCGTTCGGCGAGAACCCGAGCTTCGACAGATAGCCGGGGAGCGACTGAAAACGGGCCGTGAGCGCGCCCTCCGGGCCGAGCTCGGTGACCAGGGTGCGCGAGAGCGCGACCGCTCGAACCACGAACATCGAGACGAAGCCGGCGAACACGCCGATGATCACGAGGATGCAGCCGAGCACCGTCGCGATCGACGCGAAGACGGGCCGATCGGTGCGCCGCGCGATCACGTCGTAGAGCGGTTGCACGATGAATCCGCTCAGGGTTCCGAGGAGCAACCCGGCCGCGAGCGGGAGCGACAGCCACGCGATCGCCGCGATCGCCGCGATCGCCGCCCACTCGAGCGCGCGTTGTTCGCGCGCCGCCGACGTTCGCACCTCGTCCGGCCCTTCAGGATCTTGGTCGGGGCCGCGCATCGGCGACGAGTCTAGTGCTGACCGGTGAGCCGTGGTAGGACGCGCGTCACCTTGATGCCTTCAGTCTCCGTAGTTGGCGACCCGGAAATCGAAGACGGCGCCGTGATCGTGCGTGTCATCGTCGAAGACCCCACGCGCGCCGACGACCCCGGCGGCATTTTCATCTGCCGCCTGACCGCGTTCGACGAAGTCGCGGTCGAGACGTTCCCGCGCGGGCAAACCCCGTCGTCCGACGGTGAACATCGCGCCGACGCCGCCGAAGCGGCGTTGAAGTTCGCCCGTTCGAACCGCGAACAATTCAAAGAGCTGTTCGCGAAGCTCCGCCCCGTCTGAGTCAGCGAGCCCGGGCGAGCCGGATCCCGGACATTTGCCAGCGGGCAGAGGGTGGGAAGAAATTCCGGTACGTCGCGCGAAGGTGACGGCGCGGCGAGAAACAAGACCCGCCGCGAAGGACGATCTGGTTCACCATGAACTTGCCGTTGTACTCGCCGAGCGCGCCGGCCACCGGAGCGAAGCCCGGGTATTCCGTGTACGGGCTGCACGTCCAGGTCCACGTCGCGCCGAACAACCCTTCCTCGGCCTCAGCGCGCGCGACGGGAACGAGCAGCGCGTCCTCGACGAACTGGCCGTCGTGCGGCCGCTCGCGCGCCACGATTTCCCACTCGAACTCCGACGGCAACCGCGCCCCGGCCCAGCGCGCGAACGCGTCGGCCTCGTAGTAGCTCACGTGAGAGACGGGCGCGTCGCGCTCGATCGGCGACCAGCCGTAGTGCGAGAAAGACCACCACGCGCCGTCGCGCCGCTCCCAGTAAAGCGGCGCGGTCCATCCTTCTGCGCGCACCGTCGCGAAGCCGTCGGAGAGCCACAACTCGGGCCGACGATATCCGCCGTCCTCGACGAACTCCGCGAAGTCACCCGCCGACACGCGCGCCCCAGAAATCGAAAAAGGGTCCACGTAAACGCGGTGCCGCGGCCCCTCGTTGTCGAAGGCAAACCCCGAACCGGCGTGACCGACTTCGAAAACGCCTCCTTCATGGGGGTGCCATCCGCGGGACGGAGTCGTCGCGGCCTTGCTCGTCGCGATCGAGGGACGCCGAGCGTACGCGGGCCCGAGGGGATTTCGGGACAGCGCGTGTAAAATGTCGGTGAGAATCAATTCTTGGTGCTGCTGCTCGTGCTGAAGCCCGAGCTCGATCGTCGCGAGCAGCTCCGGCGAAAGCACGCTGCCTCGCGACAGCAGCGTGGTCACCGCATCGTCCACGACACGCCGATAATCGTACACCTCACGCACCGTGGGCCGCGTGAGAAGGCCGCGTTCGGCGCGCGGGTGCCGCGGGCCGACGGCCTCGTAGTACGAGTTGAAGAGCGTGGCGTACGCCTCGCGGTGACGGCGGTAGCCCGGCACGAACCGTTCGAGCACGAACGTCTCGAAGAACCAAGTCGTGTGCGCGAGATGCCACTTCACCGGGCTCGCATCGGGCATCGATTGAACGACGTAATCTTCGGTCTCGAGCGGTTCGGCCAGCGACGCGGTGAATCGACGAACGGCAGCGAAGCGCTCGGCGAGCGCGTCGGGCGTCGACTCCGCGCCGGGCGCGGTCACGTACAGTTCCCCTCGTCGACGCGCCAGAGCGCGTCGAGAAACCATCTCTTTTCGTCGCTGAAATGCCCGACCTCGGTGAACCCCGCGTCGCGGGCGAGCCGCGACACCGCGGCGACGTCGTATTTGCAGGAAATCTCGGTGTGAATCGGCTCCCACGCCTCGAAGTCGTACCGGCGGTGCCCGACCCGCACCGATTGCCGGCGCAGGCTCACGAGAAAGCTCTCCATCCGTCGTTCGCTCGGCGAGAACGTCGAGTAGTGGCGAAAGCCCGCGAGCTCGAACGTGCCGTCGAGCTCGCGATTGATGCGACGAAGCAGGTTCAAATTGAACGCCGCGGTGACCCCCGACGCATCCGCGTACGCCGCCTTGAGGAGCTCGATCTCCTTCAAGAGATCGAACCCGATGAGCACGTGATCGCCGGGACGAAGTCCGGCGCGAAGGCCACGCAAGAATTCGCGAGATGCCGCGCCGTCCAGGTTACCGATGTTGGAGCCGAGAAAGAGCACCAGTCGATGGCGATCGGTATCGCGTTCGGCGAGCCAGCGGACTCCGTCGGTATATTCGGCAACCACGCCCTCGGCCGACAGGTTCGGCAAATGCGCGGTACAGGCGTCGAGCGCGGCGAGGAGCGCATCTTCGGAAATGTCGAGGGGCACGTAGCGCACGTCGCACGACGCGCGCCGGAGCTGTTCGAGGACGAGACGCGTTTTTTCGCCATTGCCCGCGCCGAGGTCGACGACGTCGCACGAGCCACCGCTGAACGGCGCGACCATCCGCGCCGCGTGACGGCGCAAGATCTCTCGCTCCGTCCGGGTCGGATAGTACTCTTGCAACGTCATGATCTTCGCGAAGAGCGCGCTCCCGTATTCGTCGTAGAAGTACATCGAGGGCAGCGACTTCGGGACGCGCCCGAGCCCCTCGTGCACGTCGCGTTCGAAACGAGCTTCGCTCGATTCGGTCGATTTCGTGACGGTGACGATGGAGTGCGGACTCCGAGCTCCGAGGGAACGCGGCGTTTCGGCGAGCGTTGCTAGACCCATGCGGCCCTACATAAGGCGGACTCACCCGTTGCAAAGGGATTTCTTGCGGGGGGGCGGGGCTCTGACCAAACGAGATGACAAAACCCCATTTCCGAGCACAAAGCCGGCCCACAGAGCGGGCGCATTCGCCCCGATACCTTCGTATAGGGCGGCACGTGGTACTGAAAGCCCCATGCATTTGAACGGCGCTTCAGAACGCGTCGGGCCCTCGATACGCTGTGGACTCTGCGGCAGGGACGGCGGGCCCTGGCACGTCAAATACGACTACCCGATCTTGCGATGTCGGAGCTGCGGCAACGCGTTCGTACCGGCGTCATTCGTCCCGAGCGATCTCGAAGGCCTCTATTCGCCGGACTACTTCGAAGGCGGTCAGGAGACCGGGTACCCGAGCTATCTCGCCGACTCGGCGATCATCGAACGGAATTTCTCGGGCCGTCTCGCTCGCATCGCGGCGCTCGGTCCGAGCGGACGCCGTCTTCTCGACGTCGGCGCCGCGTACGGGTTCCTGCTCAAGGTGGCGCGCGAAACCGGATGGGACGCATTCGGCGTCGAGATCGCCGCCGAATGCGCGCGACAGGCGACGATCAACGCCGGCGTCCCGGTCGTCGCGGGTGATTTTCTCGACGTGTCCATCCCGGGCACCTTCGACGTCATCGTCATGTTCGACGTCATCGAGCACTTTCGCGACCCCGAGCGCGCGATCGTCCGAGCACGCGACCTGTTGCGCCCCGGCGGCCTCCTCGTCATCGAGACCGGCGATCTCGCGACGCCGTGGGCGAAGCTCCTCGGCGCGCGCTGGTACTTCCTCGATCCGCCGCAGCATCTCTTCTATTTTTCGAAGAGCGGCCTGACCGAGCTGCTCCGAAAAAACGGGTTCGGCGAGGTCAACGTCCAGCGACCAGGACGCCTCGTCAGCGCCACGAACATCCTCTTCAAGCTTGCCGCGGGCGCGCCCCGCGGGCCGCTCCGGCGCCTTTTGTCAGCGGCGGCCAAGGCCGCCGTGCCGGGCCACGTGTACCTGAATTTCGGCGATTGCATGCTCGTCGCGGCGCGCCGAGCGTGACGATCCAACGGTGATCGGTCGACTACCGTGCACCACCGCACTAGTTAACCGCGCCATGCCAGACGACGCCCCATTGCGTCCTTCCGCTCGCGCCGCGCTCCGCTATCGCGACTTTCGCCTGTTTCAGATCGGACGATTTGCGATGGTCGTCGGCACGCAAATGGTTTCGGTGTGCGTGGGGTGGCAGCTCTACGATCTCACTCGCCGTCCAATCGACCTGGGGTACGCGGGGCTCGCCCAATTTTTGCCGGCGTTTTTGCTCGCGCTTCCGGCGGGGCAACTCGCTGATCAACTCGATCGACGGCGCATCCTGTCCGCGTGCCAGGCGATCTACGCCTTCTGCGCGCTGTCGCTCCTCGTCGTCATCGCGTCGAAGTCGAAAGAGGTGTGGCCCATTTACGCCATCCTCGTCCTGTTCGGCTCGGGCCGCGGCTTGAGCGGTCCCGCTGGACAGGCCCTCATGCCGGATCTCGTCCGGCCGGAACATCTCTCGAACGGCATCGCCTGGGGCATGTCGGTGTTCCAGATCGGGACCATCGTCGGTCCCGCCGCAGGCGGCCTCGCGTACGCCGCGGGGGGTGCGGCGGCGGCCTACGCGTCCGCCGTCGTGCTCTTCGTCCTCGCGTTCTCGATGTTCGCCGCACTGCGCTCGAAGCCGTCGCGCGAGAAGCGGTCCGCGCCCACGCTCGCGTCGTTGCTCGCAGGCGTCCGTTACGTCCGAGAAAAGAAGGTCATCCTCGGCGCGCTCTCGCTCGATCTGTTCGCCGTTCTCCTCGGCGGCGCGACGGCGCTGTTGCCGGTGTACGCGCGCGACATCTTGCACGTTGGACCCTCCGGGCTCGGCGCGCTCCGCGGCGCGCCCGGCGTCGGCGCATTGCTCATGGCGCTCGTCCTTGCGTATCGCCCGCTCGGCAGGCGCGCCGGGTTCACGATGTTCGCCTGCGTCGGCCTGTTCGGCGTCGCGACGATCGTCTTCGGCGTGTCGCGGAGCTTCTCGCTGTCGCTCGCCGCGCTGGTCGTGCTCGGCGCGTCCGACCTCGTCAGCGTGGTCGTGCGTCACACCGTCGTTCAGCTGTCGACGCCGCCGGAGATGCGCGGTCGAGTCAGCGCCGTCAACGTCCTCTTCATCGGCGCATCGAACGAGCTCGGCGAGTTCGAGTCCGGCGTGACCGCCGCGTTCTTCGGCGTCGTTCCCGCGGTCGTGCTCGGCGGTGTAGGGACCTGTCTGGTGGTCGTATTGTGGACCTGGCTCTTCCCGTCGCTCCGAAAAGTCGACCGACTCGAAGCCGCGACTTATTGAGGGGGAAGAAGTGGACCCGAGCGTGGTAAGTTGGTAGTTCCGGTTTTCCCCGTCTGACCGGTTTGTGCGGCGCGCCAGACCGACCTTCATGATCACTTTACAGAACGTCTCGCGATCCTATGGAATGGGCGCGAGCGCCGTCCCCGCGGTTCGCGATGTCTCGCTGACGATCGAGCCCGGCTCGTTCGTCACCGTCGTGGGCGCGAGCGGCTCCGGCAAAAGCACGCTCCTTCATCTCATGGGCGCGCTCGACCAGCCGACCACGGGCACGGTGCTCATCGAGGGCAAGGACGTCGGCAAGATGAACGACGACGAGCGGACGCTGCTCCGTCGCACGCGCATCGGCTTCGTCTTCCAGTTCTTCAACTTGCTCCCGACGCTCACCGCCGTCGAAAACGTCGCCTTGCCGGCGCGGCTCGCCGGCGAGAGCAGCAGCAAGACGCGCGGACGCGCGCAGAGCCTCCTCGAACGCATCGGCCTCGGCGCCCGCGGCAATCATCGTCCCGACGAGCTCTCGGGCGGCGAAATGCAGCGCGTCGCCATCGCTCGCGCGCTCATGATGGATCCGCCGGTCCTCCTCGCCGACGAGCCCACGGGAAATCTCGATTCCGCGACCGGCAACGCCATCCTCGAGCTGTTGCGCGGCGCCGTCGAAGCGCACCGCACCGTCGTCCTGATCACCCACGATCCGTCGATCGCGCGGCGCGGAAACCGCGTGCTCACCATGGGCGACGGCCAGCTCATCGGCGACGAAGCGGGGTCGCCGAGCGTCCCCCCGAGGTCGTCGCCGTGACGCCGACGACGAGCGCGCGTTCCTGATGCTGGCGCTCTTTCGCGAGATCAGCCTGCGGCACTGGGTGCGCTCGCCGCTGCGCTCGCTCCTGGTGATGCTCGGCATCGCCCTCGCCGTCGCGCTCTACGTCGCGACGCAGACCGCCGCGAACAGCATGCTCGCGTCGTTCCACGAATTCGTGGCGCGCGTGTCGGGCCGTGCCGATCTGACGATCGAAGGCGGCGGCGTCGGTGTTCCCGGCGAGCTGCTCTCTGACGTGGCCGACGTGCCCGGCGTCGCGCATTCGGCGTCCACCGTCGAGGTCAGCGCGCAGGCGCCGGAATACGGCGAATCCATCCTGGTGCTCGGCGTTGATTTTTTGGGGGATCCGCACTTTCTCCCGTTCTCCGTCCAGGAGGGCGACCATCGCGTCATCGAAGATCCCCTCGCCTTCGTGAATGATCCGACCGCGATCCTGGTCGCACGCCGTTTCGCAACGCGTCACTCCCTCACGAAGGGCAGCCGGCTTCGCCTCCTCACTTCCGACGGCCCGAAGGACTTTTCCGTCAAGGGCGTCCTCGAAGACAGCGGCGCCGCGGCGTCGTTCGGCGGCCAGCTCGCCGTCATGTTCCTCGACGCCGCGCAGGTGTCGTTCGCGCGCGGCACCTTCGTCGATCGCATCGACGTCTCGGTCGACAAGGGTGCCAACCTAGAAACCGTCCGCGACGCGCTTTTGAAGCTCGCCGGCCCGAGCCGCACCGTGGAGCGTCCCGATCGCATGGGCGTCCGGCTCCGCGCGCTCGCGGCGCCGCTCGAAGGCGCACTCGGGCTCTCGGCGTTTCTCGCGCTCCTCGTCGGCGGCTTCCTCGTTTACAACGCCGTCGGCGTGGCCGTCGCGCAACGGACGCGCGAGATCGGCACGCTCCGCGCGCTCGGCGTCACGCGACGCCGCACGGTGCAGCTGTTCTGCATCGAGGCGATGCTCCTCGCCGCGCCCGGCATCGGGCTCGGCTTGGTGCTCGGCCAGAGCCTCGCGCGGTATTCGACCGAAACCACGATGAAGGCGCTGTCGCGACTCGCGACGGCGATGCCGGATGTCGAACCGCACCTCACCTGGGACGTCGCCGCTGGCGGCGTCGGCGCAGGGCTCCTCACCGCGGTCCTCGCCGCGTGGTGGCCGGCGCGCCGCGGCGCTTCGGTCGATCCGGCGATCGTGCTCCGCGGCTCGTCGACCGTGGAGCGGACGCGGCTTCCCCTCGTGCCGATGCTGGTCGGCAGCATCGTCCTCTTGAGCCTCGCGTGGACGCCGTTTTTCCAGGGCAGCGAGCTCGGCGGCGGTGTGGCCCTCACCGCGACGGTGCTCGGTGCGGCGCTCGCCACCCCGGCGCTCATGGTCGGCCTCCGGCGCGCCCTGGTCGGCGTCGTCGAAGCCCTTCTTGGATTGCCGGCGCGACTCGGCCTCGACTACGTCGCGCGCACGCTCGGACGGAGCACGGTCAACGTGCTCGCGCTCATGGTCGCCGTCGGCATGAGCGTGTCGGTCGGCGGCTGGCTCTCGTCGATCGAGCGCTCGATCGGCAGCTGGGTCGACGAAATCGGCATCGCCGATCTCACCGTGACCCTGGGCTCGCCCATCATCGATCGCCGTCACGTGCCGCTCAGCGCGGACGCGGCGGACAAGATTGCGAAGGTGCCGGGCGTCGACCGCACCCAGTCGTACCGGATCATCGACGAGCCCGCGCTCGGAAAATCGTTTCGCCTCGTCGCCACGGACACCGACGTCTTTCTCTCCGAGGCGGGCCGACGCGGCAAAGCGTGGCTCGTCGTCGACGGCGCGCCGCTGCACCCGGGCGAGCTCACGGCGCGTCCGCGGATCTTGCTGAGCGAAAACGCCGCGCGGCGTTTGCATTTGAAGGCCGGCGATTCGCTCACGTTGCACACCCCGAAGGGCGACGTGCCGTTCGAGGTGCGCGCCGTCATCGTCGACTACACGTCGGAGACCGGCGCGGGGTTCATCGATCGCCAATTTTTCTCGCAATATTGGGCCGACAGCGCCGTCGACGGCGTCTCGATTTATCTGAAGGACGGCGTCAACGACGACAAGGTCGCCGACACCGTACGAGCCGCGCTCGGCGGCGCGGGTTCCGTGTTCGTGACCAAGACGACCACCGTTCGCGAGCAGCTGGTCGACTCGCTCCGTCAAACGTTTTCCTATTCGCGCTCGGTCGAGCTCGTGACGTTGCTCATCGCGCTGATGGGCGTCATCGGCACCATGGCCGCCGCGGTCATCGATCGCGCCCGCGAAATAGGCATGCTCCGCGCGATCGGCGCGACGAGTCGCCAGGTGGCCACGTCGATCATCGTCGAGGCTGGTTTTCTTGGGTTTTGCGCGGTCGTCGGGGGCGCCGGGTTGGGCGTCGTGGCGTGTAAATTGTTCCTCCGCACCATGGTCGCCACCGACATGGGCTGGCACCTCGACTTCATCTTCCCGTGGGGCGCGACGGCGCGCATCGGAAGCCTGGTCGTCGCGACGTCCGCGCTCGCCGGAGGCTTGCCGGCGTGGCGTGCGGCGCGGTCGAACGTGTCGTCGGCCGTCGTCTGCGAGTGAGCGCGCGAACCGACGGCGGTCAGCGCCGGAAGACGGCCATCACGTCGGTGTGACGTGAAAACAGCGAACCGAACAAACCCCAGAAAAGCGTGATCGGCGCGCGCGCGAGGAGCGCTCCGACTTTCACCGGCTCCATCAAAGCGTCGAGCGTGTCGTCGGTGATCTTCGTGTAATAGAAGTAGAACGCCTCGTTCAAGAACGGCACCGCCGTGTTCGAGTACATCGTCGGGTAAAACCGATCGAGTTTGAACCCTTGCCGTTGCCCCGCGTCGAGCAGGGCTTCCTTCGAGAGAATGTGCCGGTGATACGGCGCGTGGATCGTGTGCACGTAGGCGTCCGGACGGCGAAGATCGATCGCGCTCGCGTTCGGCGTTCCGATGGCGATGACGCCGGCGTCCTTCGTGATCCGTCTGAACTCCGTCATCAGTTCGTGCGGCGACGCGACGTGCTCGATGACGTCCTGCGAAATCACGCAGTCGTAGCGATCGTCGAGCACCGAGCGATCGCCGAACTCGCTACTATACTCGTCGAAACCGCGGACGTTCGAGAACCCGCTCGAGCGCAGGTAGCTCACGAAGGCGCCCGAACCGCACCCGTAGTCGAGCACGCGATGGTCGCGTTTCACGCCGGCTCGCTCGAGACGCGCGCGCTGGTTTCGGTACATGGCGCGGAGACGCCAATCCATCACCAGCGCGTGAAACGAATACTTCGCGTAGTAGTGAGCCAGATCGACCGGATCGCGGGCGTGGAGGGTTTTACATTTCGGGCAGCGCCAGAACACGAACGACTCGTCGCGAAAGGCGCGCACGTTGGAGCGCACGCTGGCCTCCTCGAGCGATTCTTCGACCGACTCTTGCTCGCAAACGACGCAGCTCAGCGCGGGCATTCGACGACGAGCTTAGCGCGACGGTCCCCGCTCAGAACAAGCTCTTCGCGGTTTGTCCGAGGATTTGTCCGAAGTCTTCTCGAGGCAAGGTCACCGCGTGACCGGGCTCGGGCCACACGAACGGCGCGAAGCGATCGCCCTGCCAGGTGACGAATCGGTAAGTCGAACGCGGCGCGTCGAAGTCGAAACGCACGCTCGCGGGGCGTCCGTCCTCGAGGCTCGTCACGACTTCGGCGGTCATCGTCGATAGCACGACGCGATGGCCGGCAGGCATCGCCCGGAGGTCGCCGCGATAGTGCCGTTCGAGGGGCGTGTAGAGAAAACCCCCTTCGGGGCGGATGAGCAACGACGACGGGCCGGCGCGCTCGACGTCGAGCGCCGAGCCCTGGGTCGCCAGCAGGTACAGATGCGCCGGGCGCCGCACGCCGGTGAGCTGCCGCTCGGCCTGGATGTAATTGGCGAACAAGACCGTGGGCGCCCCGACGATCACCACCGATGCCGTTTCGATGCCGGGATCGGACGAAATCGCCGCTTCGGCGCGGTCATGAGCCAGCGCGAACAACTCCATCTGCCACGAGCGAAACGGCAGGAGCAGCGGAGCCGCGACGAGGTGGAGGGCGACTAGGCAACCGATGACGACGGACTTCGTCGAGAATGTGAGCTCGCCCTTCACACCGGCGTCGATGAAGTCGCGAAAGAGACGCGCGAGAAGCCCCATCGCGCCGAGCCCGGAGAAGAGCAACAGGCGATCGCTCGGAAACGTCGCGACGAGCGGCAGGAGCGACAAGAGCATCCCGAGTGCCCAGAACCGCGCAATCCGATCGCGACGCACGACGGGCCAGAGGAGGATCGACATGACGACGACCGTCGTCGCCGCGAGCGCGAGCAAGAACGGCTGGTGCGCCGGCGGCGCGAGAAACGCGAGGTCCGAAGGCGGCGCGCTGAATTGTCCGTGCACGAGCATCGCGAGCTTTGCCGGGAACACGGCGAGAAATGTCGCCGGTGATGTCAGCGGATCGATGTAGGCGCCGGAACCTCGGGCGCCGTAGCCGGCATGCGCCCAGAGCAAGCGCCACGTGACGGTGACCACGAGGTACGGCGCGAGCGACATGGCGCGCGCAATAGTCGATTTTTCGTCGAGGAAAATCGCGTACGCGACCAGATACGCGAGCACCCCGATCGCACTCTCGCCCGCGAGGAGCCCGACGCCGAACGTCACGGTCGCGAGCACCGCCGCGCCGGGGCTCGCTCGCTTTCGCGCGATCACGTGCGCGGAAAGGGCCGCGGCGCCGAGCGCCGTTGCGATGAGAGCGTTGCGGTTGGCGAGCCACGCCACCGCAGGGCCGTGTGCGTCGTCGATCGCATACAGAAAAAAACCGAACCCGGCGAGCACCGGCGATTCTTCGATGCACCGGAAGACCCACGACGCGCACACGAGCAAGACGGCGAACCACGCGAGACTGTGGAGGTGCATGAGCGGCACGCACGCCGGCCAGAGGCGTTCGTCGAGCCAGTGCGTCAAGGACGACAGCGGCCGGAAGAACGCGATCCGGAGGCGTTCGTCGCTCCACCACGGCAGCATGAGCCCGACGTCCATGAGCCGATGGTCGTTCTCGGGCACGCCCGTCGTGAACGTGAACAGGTCGAGCCTGCCGTAGGTCAGCCCGACCGACGCACCGCGTCCTTGCGCGATCAAGGCGAGCACGAAGTCGTCGAGGCAGCGGTGCGCACCGACGGACGGCGCCGCGAGCAGGGTCGCGGCAAAGACGGTCCAGCGTCGCGCACGGGACGCTCCGAGCGCCGCAACGAAGGCTTCGAGACGGCGGAAGAGCGCTGTTCGGGGCCGCATGGAGAGAGGCGGGAGCGAGGAGATCGGCGTCGCCCGCGGTCGAGAGCATTGACAGCGATACCGGTCGTCGAGCTTAACTCGAACCTTTCCGCATGTACGATCGGATCCGCAAGGCGCTCGCCCAGCCCCGGGCAGACCTCTGGATCCTCGTGCTCGCCACCCTGCTCGTGGCCCCGTCGATCCCGACGGGCCTCGCCGCCGACGATTTTCTCCACGAGCTCGTGCTCAGCGGCTCGAGCCGCATCGCGGGCTTCCATCGAAACGCCCTCGATCTGTTCCGGTTCGCGAGCCTCGACGCGAATCGGAACCTGATGAACGACGGCGTGTTCCCCTGGTGGACCGACCCCGACGTTCGCTTCGCATTCTTCCGTCCTGTCGCGTCAATCACGCACTGGCTCGACCAGACACTCTGGCCCGCGAATGGGCCGCTGCTTCATGTCCACTCGATCCTCTGGTCCCTCGCTGCCTTGCTCGGTGTTCGCGCGCTCTATCGCGCCGTCGATGACGTCGGCAAAGGCGCGACGTGGGCCGCGTCGCTCGCGCTCGCGCTCTACGCGCTCGACGACACCCGGGGGCCCCCGGTCGCGTGGGTCGCCAATCGAGCGGAGATCGTCGGTTGCGCCCTGTCGGTGTGGGCCATCACTCTGCACCACCGAAGCGCCAACGGGAAAAACCGCGGCGCGGCCTGGCTCGCTCCGGCGTGTCTCGGCGTCGCGCTCTTCGCGAGCGAGGGCTCGATCGCCGTCACGGCGTACTTGTTCGCCCACGCGCTGTTCCTCGAAGACGGCCCGCTCAAGCGTCGGCTCGCCCGCCTCGCGCCGTACGCGGCCGTCGTTCTCGCGTGGTCGGCGCTGTACCGCGCGCTCGGTTACGGCGTCCGCGGTTCGGGCGTGTATTTCGACCCCATCGCGAGCACCGGCGAGTTCTTCACGGCCCTCCCCGCGCGGTTCTCGATGCTCTGGCTCGCGCAACTCGGCGGACCGTGGGCTGAGGGGTGGAACATGTACCCGGTCATGTTCCCGGCGGTCGCGGTCGTGGTCGCCGTCCTCGCCGTCCTCGCTATGCTCGCCGCCGTTCTCCTGTTTGCGCCGCTCGTCCGTGACGACAAAGTCGCGCGATTCTGGGCGCTCGGGGCGGTGCTCGCGACGATCCCCGCATGCACGGCCTTCCCCGCCGATCGATTGCTCCCCTGGGTCGGCATCGGCGCGATGGGGCTCACCGCGCGCTTCTTCGCCGCGTTCGTCGAGGGCACGCTCCCTCAGGCGCCGTTCTACGGACCGGTTTCACGCGTGGGTGCCGCGTCGATCATCGTCGTGCACCTCGTCGCGGGTCCGCTTCAGCTCCCGCTCCGTGCGCGCGGCATCGTGCAGATCCGCGAGACCCTCGAGCGCGCCGATCGCAGCGTGCCGAGCGACGCCACCGTACCGCATCGCGCGATCGTGTACGTCAATCCGCCGGCGGACCCGCTCGCGAGCTACATCCCGATCCGGCGTGCGGCCCTCGGGATCCCGTTCGCCCGTCTCCAGCGTTGGCTGGTCACAGGCAGTGGCGCGTCGACGTTGGAACGACTCGACGATCGCACGCTCCGCGTTCGGATCGACGGCGGCCTCTTGAAGCTTCCGAGCGAGATCCTCTTCCGCGACATCGAGAAGCACCCGTTCGTCGTCGGCGACGACATTTCCCTCGACGAGCTCCGCGTGACCATCGCAGCGGTCACCCCCGACGGGCGTCCCCTCGAGTACGTCGCGCGGTTTTCGCGCCCGCTGGAAGATCCCACGTACCTCTGGCTGATCTGGAAGAACGGAAGCTACGCGCCGTTCACGCCGCCGGCGATCGGCGCGAAGATCATCATCCCGTCGGCGGATTGGCTGTCGACGGCGTACGGCCCCGACAGCCCGATCACCAAAGCGCTCGATGCGCATCCGGCTCAGGGAATGTAACGAATACCGGTGAACACCTGCCCGATGTCGCGGTACGCGCCGCCGAACGTCGGATTCGGCGACAAGATCGTGCCGCGTCCGGTCACGAATCCGGCGCCGAGCTCGAGGTAGAACCGGGTGAGCGCCTCCCACTGGATGCGCGGAAACACGAGCACACTCGGACCCGTCGCGAGGAGGCCGCCGAGCTCGAAGCGAAAGGGCGTCTTTTCGGGCGCATAGTAACCGCCCACGGCGACGCCTTGCGAGAAGTACGTCGAGCCTAGGTGGTCGAAAAAGAGATAGGCGCTGTTCGCCAGGTTGGGGCTCTTCAGCGCCGCGGCGATGAAGGCTTCCGCGCCCACGCCGACTTCGTCGCCGTCCGCGTATTCCGCCCTCAGCCCGAATTGAACCAGGTCGGCCTTCTGTTGTCCGAAGGTCGTAGTCGTGCCGTTGGTCGTCGTCGTCGACTCCGTCGCGACGGTCCGGTTTTTCATGAACGCTGCCTCGAACCCGACCTGCGCGGGACCGACGTCCGTCGCGCCGTCGACGCTCGCGACGTAAAAACGTCCGTAGTCGAGAATCGGCGAGTTCGCCGAGAGCGTCGGGGGGTTCGCCGAAAGCGAAGAATTCACCGCCGGAAGCCGTTCGAGCGCGGTCCCGAACGTCGCCGCGAGCTCGCCCGCCGCACCGTGCAGTAGCGCTCGCAGCGAGCCTTGCGGACGTGAAAAATCCGGTGACGGACCCAAGGTGCCGAGCGCGCTCGTCGACGTCGAGGCGATCGCCGAGCGACTGACGACCGGGCTCGGGATCGTCGCGTTCGGCTGCGGTCCCGGTGACACACGGTCGAACGGCGAGAGCAGCGCGTAGTTCGTCCCGTAGAGCGCGACGACGTCGGGCTCGAAGAACGGGAGGTAGTACGCTTGGAGCGAGAGGGCGCTCGTCGGGTCGTAGTCGACGCGGAGCGCCGGCTGCGCGATCGCGGACGCGTCCGGCATCGTGAACGGCCCGTTGCGAAGGTCGTTCACGGCGAGAAAATTCGTCGCCGAGAACAGATCGAAGCGCCCGAGCGTCACGATCTGATACCCCGCGCGCACGTGCAGCCCGTCGGCGATGCGCGCATCCACGAACCCGCTCACCGGCTCGACGTCGAGCTCCTCGCGCGGATTGCCGTCGCGGCGCGTCGCGAAATCGTGTCGGGCGCGGAGCCCGACCGAAACGAGGACCGCATTCGACACGCGTTGTTGCGCCTCGAGCACGCCGACCGTGGTTCCCTCGACCACGTCCTGATTCGACGGCACTTTGGTGGTCGTTCCCGCCGGCGCATTGGTGACCGGCACGGTCCACGGCGGTTGCCACGCCGTCGCGACGCCCCAACGCGTCTCGAGCACGATGCGCCAGGTCGTGGGCTCGGTGGTCGGTGCGTGGTCGTTTTCCGGCGGCGGCGTCGCCGTGCCCGGATGCGGCTTCGGCGACAGCTCCGGATCGGAGATCACGTCGTCCCCTGCCGGCGACTCCGCGCTTTTCGGCGGAGGCCCGAGCTCGGGATCCGAGATCACGTCGTCGGCGCGCGCCGTCGTAGGAGCCGAAGCGAGCGCGAATGCGAGCGCGAATGCGACGTGGAGACCCGAAAGAGCGACCGCGAACGCCCGTGAGCCCGTTCGTCGACCCCGCGTGCTAAAAGCGAAGGTCATGGCTTCTTCGCCAGCACCGCGTGCAGCATCGACGGGCCAGCATCACGGCGACGACGCTCCATTCGCCGCCACCGAGCAGACCTTCGTCGACAATTGGGGGGGCCTCGCGGAGGCCTTCGGAATGCCGCGCGATCTCGGGCGAACTCACGCGCTCATCTTCATCGCCGCCGAAACGCTCGACCACATCGCCATCGCGGAGCGACTTCAGATCGCGCCGAGCAAGGCCAAGGAGCACGTCGCCGAGCTGGTCGACTGGGGCGTCGTTCATGAAGAGACCACCGCGGGTTCGAGTTACTACGCCACGAATCACGACCCCTGGGTGTGGTTTTTGAAGATCCTCGGTGAGCGACACCGCCGCGAGTTCATCCCTGTCCTACACGCCATGCGTCAAACGCTGGCGTCCGCACAGGTGCTCGATTCGAACCATCCGCGGGCGCGCGCGCTTCAGCACCGAGCAGACCGCTTCACCCGGTTCGTCGAGGATCTTTCGAGCCTGATCGAGCTGTTTCTCCGGCTCGGCGCGAAGCCGATGTCCGCCGTGCTGCGCACGCTCGCGAAGATCGCGCCGCGCTCATAGAAGTACTTCGGACGACTCAGCGCTCGAGCGCGCTCGGGATGAAGTCGTCGTCGGGCAGATCTTCGCGACGCTGCACGTCGTCGACGTAGAGCTCCGTGGAGTGTCCGCTCTCCGTCTTCATCAGCGCCTCGACGACCGCCGGCTTGCCGTCGATGTCCCGCGTCTTCCGGACGTAGAGCGTCTTTTGCAGCTTGCCGTCGGGCGCGTAGAAGCGCGTCCGGATCGGGATGAAGTCCTTCTTACGAACCCACGTGTCGAGCTTCGAGTAGCCGGACTTCTCGACGGAGCTCGACGTCGTTTCGAGCACGTAGGCGTCGTCCGATCCGATCTTCTCGTCGGGGAGCTTCACTTGCTTCGCGCCCTTGTCTTCCGGCCGGTTCAAATCCGCGTACGTGAAGTCGCTCCCCATGAAGCTCCCTTCGCGCTCGCGCCCGTTGATGCGGCGGAGCCGCTTCAGCCCGGGTAGGTAGATGTATTGTTCGCTGCCACCGCTCGGCTTCTCGATCATGAGAAACCCGGTCCCCGCGATGTCGTCCGGCGAGAGAAAACGCACCTTCGACTCGAGTTGCCCCGCGTGACGGCGGCCTTCGACGTCGAGCGCGCGTTCGCTGCGCGCTCCCTTGTCGTCGACGAGCACCATGCGGAGCTTGGTGTGCGCACCTTCCCACGTGAACCCATTCCCCTTCACGATCCGCTGGGCGATCTGATCCGCGGTAAGATCGTCGGCGCGTGCAATACTCGTCGTCGAGAGCAGACACAGAGCCGCAACACAGGTAGAATTGAATTTTATTGCACTGCTGAATTGCACCATGAGGACCTTTTGGAGAGACGCGAGTCTAGCGGAGCCATTCAACCCGCGTGCCTCGCTCGACTCGGGGCGCGTCGGCGAACCTGACCACTCAGGCGGCCAGAAGCCGCTCGGGTAATGGACGCGCGAGCTCTCGATCTGGTGGGACGACAATCCATATTTCGGAAATTATTGCCGCGATCGCCAATCACTACTGCGCAAGTGGAGTACCGAAACGTACGAAAATTGCACAGCACAACCGATCGTTCTGGAACGCTCAGGCGAGGTCGGGTCCAGAACGCTGGGTCGGCGGGTCGACATTCCCCGCAAGACTGCATGATCGGAGCCGCTCGTAGTGGTCGCTCCATGAAAATTTGGCTCGAGGCACAGGATGGCACAGTCACTGCTTTGCATCATCTGGTGACAGGAAAGGCGCGTTCATGAACACGAATCGTCCGTTGTCGCTGGCTTCCTCTGGCTCCTCCTTGAACGGCGGAGACAGCCCGGCATCGACCAAGCAGGCCAGCGCCGACGCCGAGTCACGGAGCGACGTGCGAGTGCCGAAGCAGAAGACGCTGACGACGGCGTCGGGACCAACACCGGTCGATTGGCCGGGTCCCGGGCCCATCGACCTGACGGTGCACGATCTTCCGCACGCCTCCTCGTCGCTCGAGTGGTGGTACGCGAACGCGCACGCGACCACGGTCGACGGGCGCCGCTTTTCGTTCTTCGCCGCGTTCTTCCGGCAGGCGAAGTCACGGCGCGCCGACACCGGCGGCTTCGACTACGCGCACTCGGTGACGTGGGCGATCATCGACGTCGACCGGAAAAAGTACGTTCACGTCGCGCGCGTCGATCCGACCGCGCCGGAAGAGGCGCTCAAGCGTCTGAAGCGCGGCCATGGTTCGAAGGATCCGCGCCTGAATCGCGCGCTCATGGAAGTGCTCGAGCGCGGTCACGTGCCGGGACCGGATCGCTTGATCGAAGGCCGGGTCTTCGTGGGCGAGAGGCGGCTCGATCTCGACTTCGGCGGCGCGACGTTCCGAAAGCAAGACGACGGCACGTACCGTCTCCAGCTATTCGACAAGAAAGAGAACGTCGCTTGCGACGTCGTGTTCGCGCCGCAAAAAGCGCCGGTCCGTCACGGCGACGACGGCGTGGTGCGCGGCCCCGACAACGAGCGGATGTTTTATTACTTCCAGCCGCGATGCAAGGTCACCGGAACCATCTCCGCGAACGGCATCGAGCACACCATCGACAAGGGCCAAGGCTGGGTCGATCACGAGTTCGGGCGCCGCGACGACGGCACCCTGGACCACGATCAATTCGAGGACGGCGCAGAAGGCACCCTCGCCGAGCGTCAGGCCGAAGCGCGCGAGAAGAAGGAAGACAACGCCATCGGGTGGAACTGGCTCTCGGCGATGCTCGACGACGGCACCGACGTCACCGTCTACCCGCTGACCCACCTGAAGTCGAACCGCTCCGCGGGCGCTTGGGCCATCGTCATCGACCCGAAAGGCAATCGGAGCATCCATCACGACCTTCGATTCGAAGCCGTGGAAACGTGGCAGAGCTCGCGCACGTTCTTCGACTACCCCGTGCGCTGGCGTTGCGAGATCCCCGGCGCGGGCATCGAGTTCGACGTCCGGGCGATCTTCGAAGATCAGGAGTTTCTCACCCTGGTGTCGAAATCGTCGTTCTGGGAGGGGCGCGTCGACGTCGAGGGCAAGATGCGCGGCCGCGAGGTTCGCGGCGTCGGCTTCGTCGAGCGCAGCGGCTACACCGCGTTCGACGACCTCGACAGCTATTTCAAGGCCGTGGGTCGCATCGTGCGTAAGTCACTGAGCGAGGTCATTCCGCTCGAGCCCACGTACGAGCAAGCCCGCGACTTGATCGGCAATCCGCAGCGTGATCACTACATGGACGGAATGGATCTGAAGCAGCTAGGACGGACGCTGATCCGCCCGATCCGCGAGATCACCGATCGCGGCGGCAAGGGATGGCGGTCGTACGCCGCGCTCACGTGCATCGACATCGTCGGCGGCGATTCACGTCCGTTCGTCGATTGGCTCGCGCTCCCCGAGATGATGCACGTGGGCTCGCTCATCGTCGACGACGTCCAGGACAAGTCGGCAATCCGTCGCGGCGGCCCCGCGGCACACGTGATCTACGGCGAGGCTCAGGCGGTCAACTCGGGAACCGCCGCGTACTTTCTCGGAAACCACCTGGTGAACGCTGCCGGGCTATCGGACCGCCAGCGCGTGCGCACCTACGACCTCTACTTCGAGGCTCTTCGCGCCGGGCACGCCGGTCAAGCCATCGACATCGACGGCTTCGACGAGATCCTTCCGCGCATCGTAGAAACCGGGTCGGGCCCCGAGCTCGAGCGGCGCGTGCTCACCGTGCATCGCTTGAAGACGGCCGCGCCTGCGGCGTGCCTCGCTCGAATGGGCGCGGTCGCCGGCAACGGAACCGAGGCTCAGATCGAGGCTCTCGGCTCGTTCTTCGAGGCGCTGGGTCTCGCATTCCAGATCGTCGACGACGTGCTGAACCTCCGGGGATTCAAGGGCGACCTGAAGTCGCGCGGCGAAGACGTCTCGCACGGCAAGATCACGCTTCCGGTGGCGAAGGCGATGTCACGCCTCGGGCTCGACGAGCGCCGCTGGCTCCGCGACACCCTCGCGACGAAATCCACCGACCCGCGGGTCGTGCATCAGGTCATCCAGTGCCTGGAAGATTGCGGCGCGGTCGAGGCGTGCGCCCTCGAAGCGCGCGAGCTCGTCGAGGCCGGCTGGACCCGGCTCGAACCGCTCATCGAAGATACGCTCGCGAAGGTCATGCTCCGCGCGTTCGGCTGGTTCGCGCTCGAGCGGCATTACTAGTAGGGGGGGGACCTTGTCCCCCGCGGCTCGCTGCGCGACCGCTCCCCCTGCCGCTTCGCGGGCTCGCTTCGCGAGCAGCGCGCGTCGCGCTCCGGTTACTTTGAGCGAAGCGAATACCAGGGGGACCGCCCGGAACGGGCGAGGGGGGCGGGCACGCCCCCCAGGAACAATCACTCGCTGCGCAACCGCTACTGAGCGACGCCCTTCGCGCGCAGGACGATCTGCGAGATGCAGCAGCTCAGACCGTCGGTCGACGCTCGCGGCGCCGTGAACGTATCGTTCGGGCCGCGCTGATCCGGCTGACACGTGCTCGCCTTCTTCGCGAAGGTGAGCACGTTATTTTTGAACACGACGCCCTCGGACGGCGCGACGTTGCCGCCTCCGACGGGGAGCTCGATGGCCCACGTGGCCCAGTCCTGCGACTGCCCCTTCAAGTCGATGCTGAAGTCGACGGGCTTTCCGGTCG
>Ga0265320_10000172_pt1 | contig 54644 bp, 92 predicted proteins | sample 4827metaG_FD_202087 | JGI IMG/M metagenome (GOLD analysis project Ga0265320, IMG submission 202087) | Rhizosphere microbial communities from Carex aquatilis grown in University of Washington, Seatle, WA, United States - 4-8-27 metaG | ecosystem: Host-associated > Plants > Roots > Rhizosphere >...
CTTCCAACAGAGCGTGGAAGCAATCGGGCTAACACCGTCATCCGGTGTGCCCTTGCTCTCACTTAAAGCATAGAACCTACTATTCTCACCCCAACTGTTTTCATCAATACAACCATACTCATTCTTACCTAGGTATACAGGGCGGATACCACACATTTCATGACCCATCCAGTTGTAACCACTAGGCACAGGCATACGATGTAGCAACAGGCTCATCTTTTGGTCAAAGCTACGGTGAGCGAGTTCATACCACTCCAGGATAGTACGGTTCTTACGGTCTGCATCACTTTCAGCATTCTTGTACTTACGGTCAATAGCATTGTCAGGCCATACCTTAGCTGAAGCAATGCCATACTTGACAATGCCTTGTAGAGCCTCACCACCCCACCCACCAGTGTTACTAAAGTTCTTAACCAAGCAGGCAACACTAGCAGGACTCAGGTCTACATAAGGCTCGTTGTTAAGTAGAGCAATGAGTTCCATAGATCGCACCACGGCATTGCACCAGCAATAATTAGTGTGACCCTGGTTTTTGTTAGGCCTCCCGCTTTGAATGATAATATCATAGAGACCATTCTTGCGTTCCTCCATTTCCTTGATACGGGCTTGCCACTCATTACGAGGGATAATAGGAATATCAATCTTGGCAACACTACCTCTAGGCTCAGTTACCCAATTACGTTGAACACGCCCACGACCAAAGTGAGCCATGTCTGGTTCAACACGCTGATGCCAGTTACTATCATCAATAACCTGACAGCCTTTAGGGAGCCTGCTAACCCATTCAGCTTTAGCCATATCAGTCGCCTCCATACTTCTTAAGTAGTGTTAGAATATCATCCTCATACTGAGCATCAGTCCTACCTTCAGGGCTAGGTAATTCCATGTTAATGCTCTTAGTAGCACCATCCTGCATAATAGAAACAGACGGTACTTTGATTGCTACAAAGTCAGGGTTAAAGTAAGCCTTCTGCCATAACTGATTCTCTGTATCCTTAAAGTCCTCTTCCTTAAGCATATTAGGCAGGAACTTAATGTCACTGTTATGTGCTGTTGCCCATGTTCTAATTAAGGTAGAACTTTGCAATACATCATGCTTATCATTGAAGTTATGGGGGTCATACTTGAACAGGGCTTTGATTGGACCCTTAACAACGACTACATCAGTGATACGATCAGGTAGACCAATCCAACTGTAGTCTGCTGTTGCAAACCCACCAGCCAGTCCGCCCAGGAGCATTACAATAGCTATGAATCTACGTGCATGATCCATCATTATAGACCCCCTGTTCCGGTTACATTAGACTTAGCCACTTCAATAAGTCTGTTAATGGACTCTTTAATAATTACCCTATTAGGGGGGTGGGCTAGCAAACCGCTCTTTAGGCTAAGGACAGCTAGGTCTATTTCGGCTAGGGCAGGTAGGTTGCCAAACATGCCGTTTAAGGCCCCTATTGGCCCTGTAGGCACGCTTTGGGCTTGCTTGGCTAGTTGGGCCTTAGCTTTGGCTGCTTTGCGTGTAGCAGCCCAATTTGCAATACCTGTGCCTATAACTGCCCAGTCTGCCCTAAGTAGCCAAGCCCCCCAAATTGCCACGGCAAAGAATACCCAACAGATGCTGATAGTCATATAATGTTCCTCACAATCTTAACGAATTCATAGATGCTGACCAAGGCACTAGCAATCATACCTACGAGTATGATTTCACCAATCAATCCATACTCTTGTGCCTTAAGGTGCATCTCAGGGTCGTTACTAATTTCCTCTGCTGACTTACCAGCTTCTTTCTTACTCCTATACAAGTCAATGTATTGTGGAGCCTTCTTATTAATCCTTTGGTAGAGTAGCTTACCTGTTAGCAATCCCATACTCGCTCCTTATTTCTGTGTAGAAGGTGATACAACAGGAGCAGCAGTTGTGAACTCTGCTGATATGGCTGTAGTGACCATGCCTAGGATCATGCTTTGTAATACACCTAAGATGGTAGGGTTAGGAATAAGTGGAGCTACAAGGAGTAGTACACGTGAGATTTCAGGAAGCACTACATCACTAACTTCCTTAGCTGTGGCATACTTCTTGAATTGAGTGTTAGCGTAGGCCAACACTTCACTAGCAATAGCTCCAAACTGTGAAGCACTTAGCCCTAGGGTAGGACTAGCCTGAGCTACTTGATTGCTAATGGCTTTGTAGAGGGTAGCCACATTAGACTCAATACCTGCTAGTAAGGCACCAGCATCATGGAGTATAATCTTGGCTTCAGCTTCAATGTTAGATAGGAGACTAGACATGGTTCGCTCCAAGGTCTGCTTAGTGTTTATGACGCTCTACCCAAGCCTTGTGATCCCTGAGGTATTGCTTAAGCTGATTAAACTGTTCTTCATTTAATGGTGCTATATCACCATTCTCATCAAGTTTGTCTGGGAAAGTAGGCTGTACAGGTTCTGGGTCATTATCTACATCTACTACTGGTGGGTTAAGGAAGACCCTATGGCAACCAAAACAACCACCAATCGTTGAGGCAATAAAGGTCCAGATAATAAGACTAGGACCAACCACTAGCCAAAAGCAACCGCGACCCATACCTTCTGGAGGTATATTAGGGTCATTATGTTCTGGCTTATCTGTCTGAAGAGGTTTACGTTTGGTCATGATGCTATTACCGTTCGTTGTGGTAGTTTACCATCTATATCTGGACACTCATCATAGTCACGTGTAGTAGGGTACTTACGGAGATCATAGGTTGCTGGTAGATCCTTTAAGCAACCCTTCCATACTTTACTACCATTCTTTATTTCACGGTCAACAAATACTGTGAAGGTAAAAGCTATTGGACCCTTCTCTGGGTCTAGGTTGGTGCTAACATGCTTTTCCCACCTAGTCTTGATTTGTATGGGATCCTTGTAGACACCATTACCATTAACATCAAAACTAGTACGTTCCCAATAAACAGTAGGTTGACGTAGGTCACGTACAGCTATGTCAGGCATATTAAGTCCTGCTATCTGTACTGCAACTATTAGAGTTGCCACCATGAACACTAGCTACACGGCGTAGACCTAGCTCAGCATCCTTACTACGTTGGGCTAACCTGCCTGTAACGTCTAAGCCACAAGCCTGTTGACCCCAAGGGCTATTCATAAAGACCATCGTGGTCTGCCCTTGTTTAGTGCCTCCTGCCCTGCCTGTAGTCTTCTGTTGATATTGTGTATAGAACTGTGTGAAGAAGTGAGCAGCTAACCACCGCTCAATTAGTTCTGGTAGTTGTCCCTGTGCTGTACCTTGCTGTAGTTGAGCATTAGAATCAGCCGCGTCTTTAGTAACTAGCCAATCAACTAGACCTGAGGCTGTGGCTATAAACCCGTCCATAGGCAGGCTACAGTCAACATTCTCTATCAAGGCTTGAACTAGCGGTTTTTGTGTCCGTGGCATTCTAACACCTAACTACTTAAGGTTCACCATGACACAGACTACTTAGCATCACCAGGAACTTCACGCAGCTTCTTAATCATGTCACGCTTTTCAGTAATACCACTCAGGTCAACTTCCTGCTCTTCTGCTAGAGCTAGGAGTTGATTCTTGGTCATACCTTCTAAAAGGTCGTTACGTGGCTTCTGACCAACTGGCTTAAGTGCTGGCTCATTAGTACGTACACCACCATCCACACGCTGATACTTGTGGGGGTACTTAACGTGTAGGTCTAGCTGTGGGCTCTTAAACACAGCAGGGTTACGCTCATTCATAGTGTTGAAATGGCGTAGGATACCGTTGTGCTTAACAGGCACTTCAGTAGGAATACCATTGCTATAGAAGGTTTCCTTCTTGATCTGCTCACCTGTCACATTGGCAGGATTACCGTTACCATCATCAGGCCCAAAGTTATCACAATGTCCACCAGCCTTAAGCACATAGGTTGCTAGTTCAACATTGTCTGGGTTATCAGTGTGGGGTACTGACTCTGTTGCTTTGTAGTTCTGGTCATCTTTGGTAGGCATTATTTCCTACCTTTCTAATTAGAGTAAAGTAAAGAACTGAAAAATGCCCTCCCTAACAGCCCACATGTCAATCCTAAGCTGTCAGGGAGGGCTTCCTATAGGTAACTAAAGTCATATTCCCTGTGCAATTAAAATCCCACACTGGTTGTAGTAGTCAGCTCGGAGTTGAGGCACTTGGATGCACATAACCTTGAAGTTCAATTGCATCCCACCAACGGTAGGCCACTGAACCGTAGCGATGTCCATACCATTAACAGCACGAGCAACCTCACTGGTCAACTGAACCATGATGAAGGTGAAGGGATTAGCAGCACTCTTCAAGAAGTCCAAACGCCGTACATCAACGATTGCATCAATTTCACGCAACCGATCACGTAGGGTTTGAGTAGCAACATTACCACCCGTTAGGATGTAGTCGTTGTCCAGGTACTGATCCCAGTCAGTGCTATGGTAAACCATGAATGGACCAAAGAAGTTTTGGTTCATCAAGGTTTCAATCATACCCAAGACGTCACTGAGGGTACGACCAGCAGTCCAACCACCGTGAGTAGGAGCCCACATGGTTGTATAGGTCAAGGCTGCTGGGAAGTTCAGGTAGCCATAGACCTGACTAGTACGCCCGTAAGCAATAGGAGTACCACCATAAGTGATGCCCGTAGCAGTACCAATCAAGGTCTGCTCAATCTTCTCAGCCACACGCCGACCAACTGCTTCACCCGTAGTCATATCCAACGGAGTGTTGCTGTTACGGCTAGCAGCCAGACGACGCATACTGAAGCTGAACCCACCGTGAGTCAACGGCAGGGGCAAGCCTTGCAGTTGGAACAATGGGCTATCACCACGGGATTCACTAAGACCATCCATATCCACAAGTGCTTCACCAGGATCACTCATGGTTTCGTGCTCTAGCATAGTCTTGGACATGGCATCAAAGCCACCAAAACTGCTAGCAGCACTCAGGTCAGACCATGCCCGCAAGCGTTCACGAGCAGCACGCAAGATAACCTTATCCAGTTCTACCCACTCAAGTTTACGGAGTGAAGTAGGACCATTAACCACGATCCCTTCATAACCATTACGGGCAAGGTCACTAACCAAGACCTTACGGTAGATCTTGTTACCCTTACCATCACGCTTACGAGTATTGATCGTAACACAGTTACGACCCTTACTGTCTAGGTAGGGCTTACGCAGACCTACATCATAATGGACACTTTCCATTCCTTCAGCGGCAGGACCATAGCCCCGTCCGTTGCAAATGAAGTCGATTGTTGCGTCTGAAACGTGCATTGAATATATCTCCTGTTAGGGTTTAATTATTGAAGAACTAGGCTTATGGGGCATAACGGAACAGACAGAGCGTGTCAGCTGTCAAAGCTACGTGAGCCTCGATGCACTGGAAGCACGGCTGTGCAAAGGAGCTATTAGCAATCAACTTACCACTACTGGCTTCAATACCATACAAGGCACCAACAGCAACCGTGTCACCTGTACCTGACAGGTTCTTAACCAACAACTGGAACACTTCTCCAGGCTGTGGGACATAGAAGAAGGCACGGCTGCTATCCGCATAAACTTGAGTGCAAGTACCTCCTTGCAAACGGTCAGGCAGCAAGATGATAACAGGCTGATCACTACCATCAGCACCACCCGTACCAGGGCTGTAGTCATTGGTACTGTTCAACTTCATGCACGTTCCAGGCAACGGAGTAGAGCCTGTATGGAGTAGTCCTTCAAAGAACACTCCTTGTGGCTGTACTGTGATAATGATCTCGTTTCGTAGTCCTGCACGATCAGGCATTGTAGTTCTCCTAGTCTAAATCTATTTGTAAGTTACGTTTATAGTTAGCCAGTCCGCTTACGCATCTTCTTGGCATCTAGGTTAGCAATCTCTGCATAGTTAAGGGTCTCTGGCACATACAGTTCATCAGGATCTTCATTCTCAACAGACTCTTCCTGACTGTTATGCACGGCACCAGCAGCACCAATGAACATAGGCACAGCCTCACGCTGTTGGTTGAAGGCTGCTTGGCGACCATGAGTAGCCAGCTTAGCCAAAGCACGCAACTCAGGCAGATCCTTGGTTGCCAGATACTCCTTAGTGAAGTCGTTACCTTCATTAGAAGTAATCATCTTAATAAGCTGCTTCTTCTGGGCTTTCTTTTGGGCTTCATGCTCGTTGAGGGTTTCAACAATATCCAAAGGAGCAATTGCCATGAACTCATTACGGGTTAGACGTCGCGGCACAGTAGCCTCCTTTGTTGATTTGCCTCCACGAGTGTTATTGATACCAGCCTTCTTAGGAACCTTGTTACCATCACCAGGACGGTCACCACCACCAGTACCACCTGACTTCAAGCTATCATAGCCACTACGAGTAGCACCACCAGCATCATCCAGGTCTTCTTCACCGTCAGGATCACCAGTAGTCTCAACACCATCATCATTCAGGTCCAGGTCAAACTCATTGTTGGTTTCATCCTCTTCCTGGTCCTCATCACGTGCTTCCTCTTGGTTTTCACTATCCATAGCATTGACCACAGGGGCCAACAAACCAATCAAGGTATCATCATCAAACTCATTGAAGATAGCTGCTTGCTTCTTCTTATCCTTGCAATTGCAGTTAATCACTAGGGCAGAAATAACTTCTGACCGCTCATTCTTAGTCAATGCCTTTGGCATAACCTGTCTCCTGTGTAGTTACTTGTTAAGAACCTTGATATTCACGAACAATACTAACTAGACTTTCATTCATAGCAGGATGCTTCCAGCCATGAATTGCACCAGCAATAGCTCCAATTGGCTGCCCATCTGCTGTGTGAAACCCTGTGGTTGCAGGGTTAGTTAGAGCAGCCTTTGCACCACTCAAAGCCCCTGATGCAGCACTCTTAAACTTATCCATCACTCCAGCGTGCTTAGCCGATACGGCTGAATAAGCATGAGATTCAGCTTGATCACGATGACTAGCAGCAACCGTTGCATGAGCAGGATCACCGCTCTTGCGATACATCTTATCGTGAGTGCTGGCAGCAATCTTATGAGCAGCCACAGCTTGACGATGTGATTTCTCTGTCCCTGTTACACCAGCAATAGCACTGGCTTTGGCTGCCTGTAATGTTGCTCCACTACCTTTACCACCTTGACCACGATGCTGGTCATTCCAAGCTGCCCAATCATTATTAGTCTGTTCACTATTGAAGCGACGTACATTATTCTTAAGGTCAGCTTCACCACCTTGAATAGCTACAGCCTTATCCTTAGACTTCTTACTGGCATTAGGATCAGGTAGTCTATCACCTACACGCATAGGACCACTCTTAGGTTCTTCCTTTGGCACATCAATGTCATTGATAGTTAAGAATCGTTTCATGCTTTGCTTTCTATAATATCCTTGAGACGCTTAACTTGTTCGTTATGCAAGGCACCATAGCCTGCTCCGACTGCTGCCCCACCCTTTAGGCCTCTAGTAAATCCATGCCATGCACCTTCTGCTCCACCAATCACTGCCCCTAGCTTGCCTAAACGCTTCTGTCCCTTAACTGCCCCTAATGCTCCACCAATGACAGTCCCAGCTAGGGCACCATGAATACCACCAGACTCAGCCCCATGAACAGCACCTATGCCACGGTCAATAACCCCACGACCTTTAGGCACAGATTGAGCAAAGCCACGATGAGCAGTAGCTTGCTGCAAGTGAATAGGATTATGGTTCTCTTTATAAGCTAAGTCATGGGCAATAGCTGCTGACATGTGAGCCTTAGCTGTACCCTTTTTATTAGCAAGTTCACTAGCAGTAAATGCCTTACTTGCATTAGGACTAGCAGGTTCAGGCCCACCATCACCACCAAAGCGATGAGCCATATCACTATCACTGCCTTCACCTTTATGCTCTTGATCCCACTTAAACCAATCATTCACAATCTGTTGAACATTACTTACTTGGTACTTACACTTTTCACACTTACCAGCCTCATTTAGGATTCCACCACACTTAGGGCAATCAGCAGAATTGAAGATACGCTTGTAGAAAGGCATAGCAGCCTTAGCTTTACGATCATGATATAAAGCACTAACATCATGACCCCATGCTTTATCACCATGCTTATCCCCTGTAGCTGTATCTACATGCTCACCAGCTATCCCATAGTGATAATAAGCAGCAGCCCTATGAGCCTTAGCAGCAGCCTGATGGGCTTCTACAGTACCTAGCTTTTCGGCATTCTTACTTGCTGTGTGTGCAAGTCTAGCTGGAGATGATGCTCTAGGCTTCTTAGCACCTAGGTCAGCAGCAATATCAGCACCAATGCGTGACTGAGTTGCTTTAATAGGGTCAGGGGCAGCAGGACTAGATCCACCACCTTGACCTTTATGAGTAGCATTCCACTTAGCCCAATCATTACCTACTTGTTGAGTGGCAGACACACCTAAACGATGAGCTTCCATTTCATGTGCCATAGCCTTATCTTGATGATCAAGGCGTATGTTCATGTGCATATTGGATTTTCTTTTACGTTCATTATCCTCAGCAGTATTGCGAGGCTTAATACTTCTTGCTTCTTGTTCAGCATCGTAATGACTTAGTCCAGCTTCTCTATGTGCCTTAGCAGCAACTAGATGATCTTTAGCACTATTTGAACTATTGGCTTTAGCACTAGCTTCATTAGCACGATTAGAAGCATGTTCATGATCCCACTTATACCAGTCATTCACAATCTGTTGTAGCTCGTTACTAACACTCCTGGCAGCTTGTTCATGCTTATCTGCTTGTTCTCTATGGCTATGTGCTACTTCTAGATGGGTTTTGTTTCCTGTTGATTCATAGGCTGCCCGATGAGCACTTACGGCTATACGATGATGATTAGCTGCTTCTTGATGGAGTCTAGTTAATGTTGCTCTCCCACCACCGAAGACTCCAGGCAATCTAGTATGTAGATCTGCTTTAGCTGTTGCAAAAGAAGCTTCATGAGTAGCTGTTTTGGCTAAGCTATTTTGCCCACTATGCTCTTCGTTCCACTTCTTCCAATCGTTATCAGTGATGTAGGTATCAACTATCTTACGTAGCTTAGAGTCATTAACCATAACTCCACAACCATCCTTAATGCTACAGGCACCACGACGGTCAGGTAGAATAGCCAAGTGATCTGGCTTGAAGTTAGTAGCAATATGGGTATAGGATCTACCTTTATGAGTAAGCCCATTCTTAACAGGCACATTCTCAGTGAACAGACCTGTGCTTAACTCAATAGGTTGACCTGATACTAATGCGTTATAGGTAGCAGGACTAATACGCTTGGTACGCTTAGCATCAAACCAGCCTTCAGCTACTAGCTTGCCACGATACTGAGCATTCTTAACAAAGCCTATGCCTTGCTGTTCCCACACACCTTTGTACTTGGCACTAACAGGTATCCCATTCATGCTAGGATGCTGAACAGTGAGTGGCACACCATTCCAAGCAGCTACATTCTGTTGTAGTTCCTTTTCCCTATAGAGCAATGGTCCCTTAGAACCATGTAGAATTCCAGGCACAATCATAGTCAAAGGAGCTACAAAGTACTCTGTACCATTATGGGTGACACGCTTGATGCCAGCACCAAAATTAACAGTGAAGCTAGGTAACTTTTGTAGAGTACCATGACTAAGGCATTGGTTAGCCATGATCTTACGTAGCTTTAGCTTACGTTCAGGGCTTAGCTCACTGATCATACCTGCTGCTCCTAATGACTCTTGAGCAATACCTGCAATACCATGACCTACGTGTTTAGCACCTTTGAGTAGTGCTGGGTCCTTTAGTTTGGCTAGACCCTTAGCTGCTGTAGTAGCCTTACCAACGTCTTTGAAGTGTGCCAGACCTTTAACACCAGTCTTAACAGCACCACCTACACCGCTGACAATAGAACCAATAGCAGCACCAGTGCCAGCACTATGACCACCAATGGCTTCACTTAGCTCGGTAGCACCATAACCACCCAAAGCACTACCTAAAGCACCACCAGTGAATGCCCCTATGCCAGCACCAATAGCCGTACCAGCACCGGGGAATATAGAACCAATAGCACCACCAGCTAAGGCACCAGTGTATTGACCTATCTGTTCACCAGCTATAGCCCCTGTAGCCCCTACAGCTAAGCCAGCACCACCTTTAAGAACCTTTTCAGTAGTAGATTCTTGTGGAGCCTTATCCTTAATAAAGATATGATGCCCGCCAACGGTAATCCATCGGCCAGCATCATTAAGGGTGGCTTGAAGTTGCTTAGAGAGCTTAAGCTTCATGCCTAGCACTATAGGCACTTAAGGCTGTAGATGTACAGCAAGAATGATTAAATTAAGGCCCCTAGGGCTTTAACTTAATGACTTAGAATGTGAACATTACCATCCCTAGCACTAATCACACCATCACAAACCATGAAGAATGTAGGTTCACGCTTATCTTCACGTTTAACAAACATAGAACTACAAGGTACAAAACAAGCTATTGACTTACACTTAACCTCACTGCTTATATCCCCATAATCGTAGCTAGCAATATAAGGGTATTCCTCACTACGGTTGTAATAAAACCTTATCAACACGTTCTAGTTCCCAAGGGTAGAATAGGTCTGTATTACGATGCCCTTCACTATCAAACCATGCTACCTTATAGACCTTAACGTATTGGTACTTACCTCTAATATCTAGTAGCTCTAGATGGTGACATTCAACAACTCTACCAGCTATGTTGTCACTTATCTTAACCTTTTCACCACGACCAAACCCTAGGGTTAGTAATAGAATTAGGAAGTACATATTATTCCCTACTATTAAGTCTACGAACTTGACGATACCATGTCTTACGTTTAGCATACTCACATATAACATCCATACCAAACGGAGACAACAGTTTACGAATGATAGTTATATGGACTTCAACATTCTCTAGGTTACTAGGACCACATACAGCATGTAGTTCCTTCTTAGTATGTGGTAGTCCATCAGAAAGGATTTCAAGCATGGCTGCTCTAATAGTCCCTTCCTTAACTCCATATATTGATAGATCTACCATTATTTACCTGTTGGCTGTTTAGGTAATTTAGGGGTTATAAAGCGTTGCCTCTGTAAGCCCCTGGCAGGGCCATACAAGCGTTTGCGTGGTGGTTGTGCTGCTATAGCCCTTAAAGCACTTGCAATGCGGCTACGGGCTAATTTGGGGCTTAGGGGCTGTACTTGGGTTTGGGGCTGCCAAGCACAACGGCAGTTAGGGTGTAGGGGGATTAAACTCCTTGCTTGGCTAATAGTTAGCACACTACCATTTAGCCTACTACACTTAGCACAGACTTTGAAGTCACCAGCAGTTGCGAACTCAACAGCTACTCCAACATGAGTTACACCTAATGCTTCTAGTGCATCTAGTTGTCCTTCAGCATGTGCTCTAATAGTTTCAGTCCTAGCTATCATCCTAGAACGTACCATTCCTATTCCTGCTACATCCTTATTCAGGTTGACTGCTACCTCACGTGGACTAATACCTTGAGCCATACCATCTACTAAGGTACGGGTCATCTGCTGTGACATAGCATCAGTCACACCTTTGAGCTCACTATAAGTGCGAGAACCAAGTAGCTCAATACGATTAAGACTAACAGGGCGACCGAAAGACGAAGATAGGAATTCAGCTCTCGTCCCATTATAGAAATCCAACTTCTTGTCGTAGTATGCTCGGCTTTTATCAAGCGATCTAACGTCCTCAAACGACCTTGATAGTCCTTTTGCATACGCTTTGCTAACGTAATCTGTAAGCCATGAGTCGGCTTGGCGTTGACTGAGTATGTGCTGATTGATCTGTATCTGTAACCAGACCTTAAACTGCTTAAGTTTTTCTGCATCTGTTTGGTACGCCCATCGTGTGTTAGTTGTCTGGTTAGCATTATCCCAAAAGTCATCTAACGCTTGATCTTCTTCTAGTGTAAGATCATCTGACTCAGGTGCTTGATCAGGATTATCAACAATAGACTGTTCTTCATTGTTAGCAAAAGCTTCCCTACGTTTAACTGCTCTGTAAGCAGCATTAAGTGCTCTATGACTCTGACTACCTGGAGTTAAGTCAAATTGCAAATCCATATCACGCCCACCAACATTCTTCCACCACTCACGACCTTCCTTAGTTTTCATAAGGTCACTAACACGCTTAGCCTTATGTTTATCTAAGAAGCCTTGCTCCTCTTTTGTAAATGGCTGTAATTCATCATTGTCAGATAGATTAGCATCAAACCCTAACCTAGCCCATGTGTAGTATCCATTAAGTCTACCACCAAATAATCTACGTTCTAAAAACCTACCTACTAAACCATAAGGCTTAGCTTGCCCTGCTGCTTGGAGTTCAATGTGTTTTAAGCCTAGATTAGAGGCAGCCTTTACTTGATCATGTAGTACCTTTGTACCTAATCCATTACCTGGATTAAATACCTTGAACCAAGCCAAATGTAAATGATCTGGATATACGTCTGTGTTAGATTCATAGTCCTTGTGCTTAGTTTCCAGGGTAAGAGCATTTATACCAAATGGTGCTTTCTTAATACTAACATGAGCCCCTTCTTGTGGACCAGCTAAAGCAGAAATGCTTTTGATATTATGTTCACTACCAAATAACTTATGTATCTTCTTAGTTATCTTATGTTCTTTGAACAGAGTACCACTAGCAGTCCACCTACCATAACTATCCCTAGCTTCACTAGGGTCATAATTAGTTATAATCCCTAAAGCATTCTGTTCTACTATTAAGTGTGCAATAGCTTGTTGGATTAGCTTAAAGCGACCTACTAGTTCATTCTCCCATTGCCTACGTAACAAGGTTGTACGAGTAGGGTCTATAGATCTACTGTTAGCTATTAACATCATAACCCCTCCTAAACCCTGACTCTACGCTAGGAGCATAAGGTACTTCTAGTAATGTTACATAACGCTGACCAGATCTACGCTTATGCTCAGCCTTAGTCCAACCCCTCCTTATTTCCTCACACTTATCTTTAATCTCCTTACGTGTAGGAATGTATTTAGCCATAAGATCAGTTATGTGTTGTCTACTAACAAGCATAGTTCTATTACGTAGCTTATACCTTTTCTTCTTACCTCTACGGAATACTTTCTGTGCTATAGGAGCAGGGCTTAGTGACTTAGGGGCAACTAGGGTCTTATTCAGCTTGTTAATCTTACGTTGTGTAGTCCTTCGCTTACGTATATCGTGCATAGTAATAGATCCATTAGCCAAGGCTACACACTCTGCTTCTGATAAGGTTATCATCAGTTACCCTCCATGTCTTCACGGTCATCGCTCCTGTCATAGTTCTCTACACCAACCAGCTCATCCTCTTCATTGAATATGCCTCTAATTAATCCCTTGCCTACACCTATAGCAGCATCCATAGGATCTTGGCCTGTATAGGTTTCACCAAACCCTTGCATAACGTGTGAGCCTACATGCTTCATAGTTGCAACACGATGAGCATTACGTAGGTTCTTAGCTCTAACCCTGTGGGCATCAGCTACTTGAGCATGGAACTCTTGTTGACTAGGGTGACTAGCTACCTGACTAGCTGTGTCATGGGCACTAGCAGCACGTTCATGCAAAGCAGCACTATCCCAAGCAGTTTCTGTATGCTCTGCTTGTTGAGCGTGCTGACTGTGTTGCATAGCTGTTTCTGCTGCTGCAAACCTACCAGTTTCAGGGTCATGATTAGGGTTAGCATTCTTTACTATCTTATCGTAAGGCTTTCCACAGGAGTTACATATCCCATCATCACCCTTCTCCATTGAAGCACCACAGTTAACACAATCTTCACCTGGAACAAACTCACGATTGGCTACTGAACCAAACACATAATCCATTATGTAAGGGTACAAGATCAATGCTAGGTTAGTAACAATCTTATCCTGTTTGCTTAGCTCAGCATACTCCTCGTTAGTAATCAGTTCATCCTGTAGGTATCCATCATTCTTAGTAACAGCACTAGCTATTAGTTTGACTCCATGCTTAAAGGCTAACTCAATACCTTTAGCTACAGCCTTTTCAGCAGCATCACGACTAACTGCTTTAGTGCCTGCCCACCCACTAGCCAATACTGCAATAGCATGTTTAGCTATATGACGCCGTAATTCTTTCTTAGCTTTAGTGAATTCCGGAGTATCCGCCAATTCTTTCTGTGAAGGTAGAGCACTAACAGGTGTCACAGTGTATCCAGGGTGGAACTTTTGTGACATTAAGTAGCCCTGTAGCTTACTCTTAGAGATCTGCTGTTGGACATAGGTATGCTTTTGGCCTACATGTCCAGCTACTAATACCTTCTCCTCTAGTTTCTTACCACTACGGCTAGGCTTAGGTGCAATACTATCTAAGGCTGTCTTTTCAGCCTCAGCAGTTATCTTACCTACACGCTTACCATATTCTTGGAAGGCTGCATCTAGGAACTTCTTAGATAGCGTTACAGCCCTATCAGTATGCTGAGCATCTACTAAGTGTTGATTAGCACGCTTAGCAGCATCCTCTATTTGCTTATAAGCTAGCCGTTGGTTTTCATACCACTGATGAGTACCACTAATATCACCATTCAGTTTCTTAGGGTGAGGTACAAACTCAATGTGTGGATGCTTAACAGCAAACTCAGGTCCAATAGTATCTGTAATACCCTTTAGCTGTGCTTTGCCCTGAGCAGTCTGCTTTAGCCTATCAGACTCTTGCTTACGACCCTGCATAGCATCATGAGCACTACCAAAGGCTCCTGTATAACCAACCTGACTACGACCCTTAACAGCAGAACCATTAGGACCAGTTGTAAACTGACCAGTCTTAGGATCATGATATGGATCAGCATTCATGACTGTGTTATATTCACGCACACGACCCATGAAGGCTGCTAACTCTTGTGCTGCTTGGCTATTCTTAACACTAACCTTACCCTTCTTAGACCTAGCACTATCCTTACCCTTGCTGGGGTCAACATAAGGCTTAGGTTTGCCGTTGCCACCAGGAACCATAGGAGGCATAGGCACACCAGCACTAGCCATCCCTTCAGCACTATTAGGATCTACTTCAGGTTGTGGTTGTCTACCATGTACTAGGTCTTCTGGGTCTACATCTGGGTTAGCCTCTTGCAAGTGCTTCAAGGCATTCTTCATAACCTCTTCCACAACTTCGTTATCAAAGCCGAGATTAGGTCCGAGTACGTGAGTAAGAAAGTCAAGAGGACCAACGAGCACATCACATCCCCCACTAACATAACTACTAATAGCATTTGTGACAGCAGTTGCCACAGCAGCAGCGTCCTTAGGGTCAACTGTTTCCAGTTCAGGCCACTTGACACTGTAACCCTCCTTAGGTGGACGTAGCACACCTACTGTGATCATACGGTCTACAAATAGGCAGATGATGTTAGGCGTGCAATGATGTTGCTGTCTAGCCTTAAGTGATTCCTTCCAGTCACCATCATCCTGACCACTAGCTAGTTCACCTTGTTCACTACCCATGAACTTACGCATAGGCACATCAATCTGTATACAGATCAATGTAATCTGGTTAATAATCTGTGGGCTTAGGTCTACTACTTGAGGGGCTAGTGTTTTGATAGTCATTGCTTCACCTACTAGGAAGCGTTGACTAGCATTAAAGAACCGTTCACTAGCATCAGCTACCTTATCAATATCAATCTGTACATCCCCACCTAGCTGTGGATTACTTTCATAAGCTAAGGCCATGAAGGCACCATTCCAGGCAGCTTCAGGACCAGCCCCACTTAGCTTCTGGATGTTGATGATGTTGTTAAGGACTGGTTGCTGCCTAGGCACACCAAAGACCTTGCTAGTCACACGGTTATCATAAACATGAATAACCCTAGTCCAATGAACTAATGCCGTAGCTAGGGGTAAGCCAACACCAGCATACTGATTACGAGGGTCATTAAAGGTGACCCTATACATAATAGGCTGACCAAACCTAGGGTCATTCTTATCTGACTCAAACTGTGTTATCTCTACAAGGCTCTGGTCATAGCTTTGCATGAACAGCAGTTTGATCTTATCCTTAGTCTGATCCTTAGGTTCACTACCTTTGGGATCACCTAAGGTAGGATTAACCTCATCCTCATCTAGTTCTGGTGGTCCACCGAAGCTGCCTCCTTGTCCATCTGGTGTGCGTTCAGGTGCCACAGGAGGGTCCAGCTCAATCCCGAGATATTGAGCATCAGTCCCAAGGGGTACTGTATCACTTGTTGGTTGATACCCACGTACAGGCTGCTCCAAACTGAGACCATCATTAAACCCAAGCAATATGATCCCGAAACTACCAATGCCGCTGACAATATCAGCCTGCATAAGTTCCATGAATACAGGATTACCCTCTTCATCTTGGAACCAACTATCATTACGTAGTCCTTTGCATAGGTCTTCCCAGTCTTGTTCAAATGGTGTGTCTGTATCTGCATCCTCATCCTCATAGACACTAGGCTGCATTGCCCATGTAGCTCTAGGCAATATGTTGACTACACGATTAGCAATCGCTTCACGGTCAAACAGGCTACGATAGATGAATGGAGTCATCTCACCTGTTAAAGGGAAGCCACACAACTCATTCAGGTCACGCCTAGGATCAATGTTATCATCACTAATACCTCTAGGGCCTCTTGCCCATAGCTCACTACGAGCACTTACATTCCTAGTGACCATACGTTCAATCTGGTTAGCAGTGATGATATCAATCACCATTGCATTTCTACTCTCGTGTCTATCAACCATTATTAGTCCTTCTATCGCTCCGATAGAGTTAATCACATTACTGGCATTAGACTGGCTTGTAGTTCGTTAATATAACTCCAACAGTTAGCAAACTCTTCATCTAGTATCTTTAGCTCTGCCTCTAACTTAACTAGGTCAACTGTGTCACGTTGTGTTGTGATCTTACCTGTTTCTTCATCCCTTTGTTTGGTTATAACATAAATGGGGCCATCATGTGTTTCCTCTAATAGCTTTAGCCCTGCTAGCTGCTGCTCACCCTTACGCAACACTTCTTCTATGTTGTGCTTACGTATCTTCCAATAGATTAACTGTAGTTGCTTTAGGTATCCCTTATCCTCTGGTGGTGGATACTCAGGTCCACTATGACTGTACTTTGAGTATTGCCAGCCATCTTGAAACAATAACCTATGCTCGTTGAAGTTTACAGGGGGACCATGCCTATCACAAAAGGCTAGGAAGTATTCCCGCCAATCAACTTGACATTTCGTAACAGTCATTCAACCACCTTGAACTCTACTAAATCAGTTAGGTTCTGTCTGCCAATATACTTGATCCCTTTACTTAATAACTGTTCATCTAGAGCCCCTACTAGGTAGGTGCCCGCACTACCTCCATTCCAATATCCACCATTACTAAACATTACATCTAGTAGTGCTCTTGTGCTAGACATAAGGAAGCACAACACAAAGCCCTTGATCTTACCTTCTAATTCACACACAAGGAATATATTATCACTAACCTCTAACCACTCAATGTATTCATCATGCTCATAGGTCTTAACTATAGACATAACATGAGGTAGGTCCTTTACCTCCATCTTACGTATTGACTGGTGCATCATTGTGCTTTCTGTAATATCCAACCCCAAGACTTGTCATAACCTACTGCATAAGGATAAGTCTTACCAGCTACTTTCCACTGTACAAAATTTATACCTGGGTCATTATGAACATAGCCAAAGTACTCACACCCAAACTTAGGATAAATCCATACACCACCATGCTTACAGTAAGAGTAACTACTATGAGTATACTTCTGACATTTAATCTTACTAGGCTGTAGCCACCACATGAACACACAGAACAAGGTCATCAATATGAATACGGTTCTTAAGCTGAACCTAATCCTGAGTTTCATATAAGGCCTAGATACTTGAGGGTTGCGAATAGTACCCAACAGATAGCTACAACAAAGATATCCCTACTCACTCTCTTCATCCAGTTTAATTGCAGCCTCATTGTCCATACTACTGTCATCTTCTTGCTCCTCATCATGAGTAGAACCTATGTCTTCTGCTATTTCTTCCTCGTATATCGCTTTGAGAGCATTATAATCCTTGATCAATGTTTTAACAGCTTCTACACTACTCATAGTCTCTTCTGGCAGGTTAGGTATAGCTTCCTTGACTAAGCCTCGTATGAGCTTGAATTGTTCTATGTACTGTTCATGTACTTGCTCCATCTGCTTAAGTTGAGTCATTAAAACCTTAAACCGTTCATCCTTCCACTTACGAGCATTACGCATCCCTATTACTTTATTATTCCACTTATCGTCACTAGTAAGGATCTTACCAGTCCTGTTATCTATTGTGACCTTACCTTTAGGTCTCTTACGTTTCTTATTGATCTTATCTAACTCTGCCCTACCCTTAGCCTGAGCAGCCTGTAGTTCAGGACTAGCAGCAACCTGCATATCATTGATTGTTTTAGCCATAACAGTTATCACCTTCTAGTGGAACAAAGGTTACGTTACTTATATCACTAAACAACCTAACACCAGGATAGTCATCAAATGCTAAAGTTACTGTACCACGTTCTTTAACCCATTGAGTTACTGTGCAGTCTAGTGGGCACTTCTTAAGCATTAGCTTCATACCACGTTGGGCTTCCTTCTCACTATCATAACCACCCCATATATAACCACTAGTCTGACATATATGAATCTTAACCTTACTCCCAGGTATTAAGCATGTCATACTAGTACGCTCCAATAACTCTAGTCTCTTTACGATGTAGAAGTCCATGCACAGCCAAGACTGTAGAATCTGCTTCGTCAGGACTACAGCCTATTAGGTCAACCATTGTTACCTCTTCACTGTCTGTTCCTGGCTTACGGTGCTTAGGAGGCAAGAATAGCTTGCCATCACCATCATACCATAAGGGGATGGGGGCAAGTTGCCTACGTAGCTCTACATACTCTGCTGGGATGCCAAACCCACGTTCATTCACAGCAGGATCTAACATTAAGAACCTTAGCTCAGCATACATTTCAGCTCTACGGTTCTTATAGATAGTCTTAGCCTCTTGCTCATCCCTAATCTTAGCATTACTCTTGATAGCAGATAGGGGTCTACCCTCTGGTGCTGTAGCAGGCTCACCAAACGCTATAGCTCTTACGTTATAGCCCTTAGCCCTTAGTGCGTCTACGTGTTGCTTGCCACCACCACCACGATCAAACAACACATTATTAGGACGTATGCCATACTGATTCATTAAGGCTATAGTCTTAGGCACTATAACAGAAGTGTCTACTGTTTTCTGACCTTCTTGGTGCATGATCCCAAGCCTGTCACACACGGTCCATACTGTGCTATCGCCACCTTCTGCTGGGTCAATACCCATAGTCTCAGCCTGTCGCTTAACCTTAGACTCTTTGAGCTTGAATGCAACTTCTTCTGCATGATCTAGCCATAACGGAGGGAATAACAGTACCTCCGCCCCCTCATAGAACATTGCATCTAAACCAACACACTGCCTAACTGCATCTAACGTAGCCCTCTTCTGTAGGTAAGTGCTATAGGATATAACACCATCAACCAGTATCTCATTAGTTATGGGTAAGCCCCTAGATTCCTGTAACAATGCTAATCGCACGTTTGGTGAGTCTACGGCTCTAATCCTCATAACTTTACGAAACAGAGCCATTAACGCTTCTTACCTTTCTTAGGCTCAGGTTCACCAGGAGGATTACGATAACTATAAAAGCCATCCCTAAACCAGCCAATAGAAATCACAATGGTTGCTAATATACTAATCAATCTCATATAACCATCCCTTCTGGTGCAGCTACATCACCACCCTTAGCCCCATTACGGAAGAAGTTAGTGCAAGGTAGAGGATTCCCGATTATGAGCACGCGATGCGCCCATGTCGCCGAAGCGTGATAGAAGGCATCATCTATGCCACTAGCTTCATCATAAACAGCCAGTGTTCTAGGGCTACCATCACGACCTCTAGGTAAGTGATGACCCTGTAGGTTCTCTACCGTGTTTGTGACTATTCCCTTGATATAGCTCTTAGGCTCTTCACTACCATCGGACTGTAACTGCCTAATGTGTAGATGAGTGATAGCTAAGGGTAAGGGTATTACACTAGTCTGTATAAAGTTCTTCATTTCACCCCATAACACAGACTCTAGTTGTGACTGACCAGAGCTAGAGGTGATGATACGGCAAGGGCTACGACTACAGAAGAACCACAGAGCTATTAAGCCTGTGATAAAGTCCTTACCTAGTTGATTACCAGCATACACTAGAGTCTCTATGTTATCCCTAACAGACTCCATGATCTCTACTTGGTAATCACACAGAACTATGCCTTTCCATGACCCATCAGCCTCTTGCCTACGAGGCCAACACATAGCCACGAACTTAGTAGGGTCTGTTAGTAGTTCTGTACTCATTGACTATATAATCCCATCAGTTCCACCGTGATAGTTTATATTTGAATAATATATTCTAGTACGTTTTAAGTCTCCCTGAACTACTGATGGAGTATTGCAGTCGTCACAAACAGCTATCCCATACTTAACAACTTTAGACACCCTAATAGGTTCACCACACTTACAACAGAAGTCTCTAAATAGTTTAGACCCTTGTATCCTTTCTCCACGTGCTTCCATATACAAACCTTAAGGTAAGACGTACGGACTTGAACCGTAACCTTTCCCCTATCACTCCGGGGAACGTGCTACATTGTGACACCCCGTCCTACACAGCCTAGTCGCAAGGCCATTCCTAATAAAGCGACAACGATAATAAGTTGGGGAGGATAAGACATGGAATACACATTACTGTGGTTCCTATCACTAAGCCTTACCTCAAGTAGTGACACTTGATTTTGTCTCCCCAACTCAACTAACTCTAAGAACAACTATTACCACATGAACTACGAGTAGCCTGACGGTTAGCTTGTCGAGCATGAGCCCTAGCACGCTGATTGCGGATAGGTGTCCAACCAAACAAGCCATTACCACAGATGCAGGCATTAGCATCTACAGCCAGCATAGCACACAACACCAAAGCACACATAAACATCTTCATAACACTCTCCATAGTAATAAGAAACAAAACAACTAATCCTTACGTTCAATACGAGCAGCCTTTTGGTCATCAATAGCCTTTTGCTCAGCAGGTGTAAACTCACGGACACTGACCTTGAAGCTATGATCAGCCAACTTATCAGGCTCTACACCCTCAATGTGATCACGTACAGCCTTAGCCACCCTTGCACCATGATCACCATCATCCACACTACCACAATGACAAGACTTACCATCAGGACAGGTTACGAACACTTGCTTAGCCATGACTAACCTCCTCCAATGAATACAGGACTATCATCTGGCACATACCTTTCAAGATATGCTCTAAACCAACCTTCTTCCCATTGCTTGTGATGCTTACCAAAGTATGGAGACATATACTCCTTAACAAAATAAGCACAGTAGCCATCATAGTAGGCATCTATGAGCATTATAGCACATCCCAACGTTCAGGTGATGGGTTCTGACCTAACAAGACTTGCTCCATAAGTTCATAAGCATCACTTAAACGATAGAGCTGATACTTCAGCTTCATCATGTGTGCTTTCTTACGGATCTGTGCAGGTGTACGCTCAATCAACCGTTCAGCTAACAACCGTTGAACATCACGTACAGCTACCATCTCATTATACTCAGAGTTACCCATCACACACCTACCTTAATACTCCGGAGGATCTGGCCCACCCTTAGACCACTCTTCAATTTCAGTTTCCAATGACTTTAACCTAACTTCTAGCTCTTGAACCTTAGCTACTAGACCTGCTATCAACACATCCCTATCTTGTTTCTCAGTACCATTAGGAGTGACATAACCACACCCTAGAGTATACAACTGTTGCTTATATTTATCCCATTCCCTGTATTCCGCACTACTTTCTGTGAGGATGGTATTAACAGGTGTCTTACCTGTGATATAGGTCTCATCTAGTGTTTTAGCATCCATATCTATATTACGTAGAACCTGTTCCTTCATACTATCTTCTACAGTAGGCTTGATGTAGTGTTTACAGTTGACCTTATGTGTGGGGTAAGTGCCTCCACATTTAATACATTTAACAACCATACCTTACTCCTTAACAGGTACATCTATAACCCTACTCTCAATGAACTTATTATCAATGACGTTATTCTTACCCTGCTCAACCTGAGTTAACAGATTGCTAAGCAGCTTCATAGTCTGTAATGCCTCACTATCACCATTAAGTGCCTTATCATTAGTGCCAGCTAAACCAAAGTGCTTAAGGGCTAGACCTAACATTACATCCTTATCCATAAACTCATATTCATGTGATAAGCCTATTACTTGCCCATCATCATTATACACCGACTTAATCTTATGCTTCTTAATACACCTACGTATTTCTGGAGGTATTTCATGTAACTCACGCGGCCTATACTTACCATCCTCTTCTACCTGAAACAACTCCATAGGGTCTAAGAACAAAGCTGTAGCAATATGTCTTATCACCTCTTCAGCAGTGAACTCAATCCTTTTAATACGTTCAGATAAAGCCTTACCAACATGCAATTGAACAATTGGATTCTTAAGCATGTCCATAGCAGACTTAGCAGGATTCTTATATCCAGCATGTCTAGCAGCTTCAGTAGAATTGAAATTAGGACTAGCAGCTAAATGTTCAACAAACAACTGTTGTTGACTATTCAACCTCTTGATATTAGCTCCTCTTTTAGAAGGTTGAATTGATGTTCTAGTCATACCTTAATAACCCTATCTACACTATATATATAGCAAAACAAGACTCAATCCACTATTTCTAAACAACACTCAGGTAGATTCCATGTATGACCATCCTGAGTTCTAACCTTATAATACCTCTGATTACCCACAGGTTGATCATGCATCACCACAGCCTCTTTACCCAATAACCCATTAGCATCTATCTTTACATTAAACCCATTATCAGGAGCAGGATGCTTCTTTATCCTCACAACTGTATTATTAGCTATCATCTCACATCAACTCCCTCAGCCAACCTTTTGATAGCAGTATCATCCCTTAATTCAGGGATTACAATCCCATATCTATAGGTCTTCTTAAAATCACTAAGACTACCCCACTGAACAGTTGTAGTAGGTATCTTCCATATTAGTTTGATTCTAAGTCCCTTAACTCCACACAGTTCTGGGATAATAGTAAATCCAACATTTATACATTGCAGCCCATCCCTCCATGTTCCACACTTATTAGCCCACCACCATAGACTAGTGTTACCACCATGCAGCGTATAGATCTCTTCATAACCACCTTCTATTGTGTTGATTGCACCAGACATATAAGTAAAATCAGACTCACTAGGTATTTGAACCATAGTTTCTTTTATGATATCTTTGCGTTGGCTAATCTCCTTATAGTTTATAGGTGGATCATATTCAATCCAAGGATCACCTATATGAGGGAATGGACTAGCCTCTACCTTCTTAAACCCCAACAGAGCTAACGGAGCAGCCAACAGACCAGCAATAAATCCCCTACGTTGTAGCTTCTGCATCACTAACCTCCTTTAGTTTATATTGTTCACAGAATCCATTAGCAGGCATTGGTGGAAACATAGTTTGCACAGCTAATCCTTGTGGTGTGTTCATAGCAACTAATTGTGGTGGATTATAGATACACACTCCAGCAGGACCTTGCACACCAATCTGTACAGGACCACTCAAAGGCTTAGCCCTAAAGGCAAAGCAATCCAGACACTTACCACGTTCACCATTAGCACTTACCATAATAGATAACTCCTTATGTAAGATAGGGGCTGCACAAGCTAGATAAGGAGTTAGCAACTCTAACCTGTACAGCCCCACACGAATTGAGCGGGATGCCCACAACATTAACCATAGCACACGATTAGCCCTAGTAAATGCTTTGCCATAAGCACTTACACAAAATACTATTCAACAAAATTTTACCACTTGCATACTAAACCTAACCCCATTATACTACAGGTAGTGGTGACACCCCAATACGTTTATACTAGTTATACTAGTGTAATAAGTATTGGAGGTTAGACTTAGAACATTGAACATGGAGGTAACTATGGCTAAACGTAAACGTAGTGACTTTGCCGGGTTTAACCATAGGGCTAACACACCAGAGAAGATTGAAGCACGTAGGGCACAAGCAGCTAAGGTTGAAATGTACTTAGCCATTCAACGTGCCAAGCGTAAACAGGAAGCATTAGATAAGATTAGTAAGCTAACCTTTTAACTAATCTGCTTCTTGGAACTCACCACCACAAGCACAGGTAGGATGCCCTACCTCTTCTAGCCACTTAGGTGTGATACGGATAAAGCATCCACAATCACACACTAGCTTAATGGGTGCATTGGCTGACTTCTTAACAGCCTTCATAATTGGTTCTATTGCTTGGTGTGGGTAGATGCCTACACCATCAATTATCTTTTGCACTTCTTTGTTTAGGTCACGTCCAGGTAAGGCACTAGTAGGCTTACCACCCATCCCTAGTAGCTTACAGGCAGTACGGAACATACCCTTATGCCCACATTCATTACCAACAGCCACATGGATCATCTCATGACACACCACACCAGCAACCTTAAGCGGTTCATCTAGTGTTGGACTAATAAATAATTCAGCTACACCAGCCTTACTAGTTTTGTAACTATGGCACTCACCTAGAACACGCTGTTTAACAGCAATGCCTCTATGTACAGGCCAGCCACAAGTAACCTTGTAGGGCTTTAGGAATAGCTTTTTACGCTTAAAGAACGGTTCAAGCTGTTGAGCTACAGTTGTAAGCCAGTGTTCTCTATTCATTGCCTTAACCCTTGCAAAAGTTTTTAGTACCCCTTAGCCACTTTGGTTTGCAAAACAAGTACACATACTTGTACACTACTTAGCCTAATCACTAGATTCCACATCGTACCACAACTTCCTCATCCTACTAGTCAGTACCCATTTGCGTTGTGAGCTCTTGACCCCAAACCTAGCAGGAGCCACAATTATTTCGCAAACTCCTATTTGTCTTAAGAAGCCGAGCATGTGTTTAGTCTTGTGGTCTGTGTAGCCTGTTAGTAATGCCAAGCTACTAGCATCCATACCATGTTCAGCCTTAGCAAGGTGTTCTGCCAGCTTAAGGCTTTGACCCCTAGCAGTATCCATTGCTATCTTTGTAACCCTACGCATTACCTCATCATCTAATGACTTACGGTTAAGCACTACAGCCATCATTCCCGCTAGCCTTGTAATTTGCTTAACGAGCCTAGCACTAAATTCACGCTCACCCGGCTCATCCCCCCTACGTGGTGGCCTAGCACGCATAAAGGCCACGAACTTGCCAAGCCTTGCACAGTGAAGCAATACTTCTTCACTTGCACTGATTTGGCTAACAAGGTCTACCACATTCTCACGTAGGTAGCCCACATAGCCACCAGTGAGTTGCATAGCCTCTACTATCTCAGGGCTATATTGCGTAGTAGCATCATCAGTGGACTCGGTGCTTAGGTTAAGCATCTCTTGGTTAGCAGCCCGCCAACCTACCTCATCCTCAAACTCATCATCTATGTGGTCCATTACCACACAGTCTAAAAACCTAGCACCTAGCTCACTATCATCTAGCTCTCTAAGTGCTGCTGTACCACACAACAACCAAGTCATCCTAAGCACATAATCTATATCCTGCCCTGTACGGTAATTTGTACGACTGTTCTTATCATAGATACCACGAGCCTCACTTAGTATCTGCACTAAGTTAGGTGTCTTCAGTAGTGTATCACCATCCTTAGTTGCCAACGTCATACCATTCAACTTACTGATTAAACTATTATCAGCACCATCAGGAGTTTTATAACCACTATGAAACCCTCTAATGTTATCCTTACTAAAGACATACTTAGTATTCACAGCAAGACCCTCTAACACAGTAGTCTTGCCAGAACTAGCAGGCCCTATAATCTTGAACCATAATTGTTCTCCTACCATCTTCACAGAAGCAACACTTGCTAACATCACACTAAGCCCACAGTCAAGTCCTGGTGTCCACTTCATAGCCTTCTTCCATGAATTAACCACTTCCTTATATGATTCACAGTGTCTAGGGCTTAAACTACCCAAATTACCTAAAGTACCTGTAGTAACTTGCCCGTTATTTGCCCCTGTAACGCCACCGTTAGGCAAGGGGCGTAAAAGTACCATTAACCGCCCAAGTGCTGCCAGCCGGCTTGCTAGGGGCCTTAAAACGGGTGTTTGGGTGGCTTGCCCATTGCCCTGTACTGTACCTGTTACTTTTGGCATTGTGCCTCCGTTAGCTTATATAATTATTAGTGTGCTAAGTATTATTAGTTCTAATAGATCTTAACTCTCTAAAGTGATCTATTAGTGATTTCTCTATAGCTCCTGCCGCTAGGGCTATGTAACGCTTACCAGGAGTTAGATCATAATGAGGTAACTTACTATGATTTTGGAACCATGTTTGTTTAAGTCCTAACTTAGCAGCCATCACATGAAGTTCATCTAATGTGTCAGCCCACATATGACACCACTGACCATCATTACGTTTTGCTACTCTAGCTGCTTGTGCTTCTTTGGGTATTGGATATCTAGTTAGCTTATCTACATAAACAGACATAAGTTCCCCTAACTAGTAATCATATCACGAACATCATAACCTGTAGGTAATTCTTCAGTCCAGCCTTTATCACCCCAGAATATCATATTAACTGATTCTGGTGGATGGTCAGCTTGTAATAACATCTTATGGATCTTAAGCATCCCTTCATAACTAGCTGGTGCTATACGCTTCTTAGTCTTGCTATGGATACGCTCATGGTCATTCTGTGCCATTAAATTTATCGTTTTGCCCCCAAGTAAATCACACCAGTTCTCATAGAACACACTAGCACTAGGCACACCAATCACATTAGCATCTGCCAATAAGCTAGCTTGAGGATTACTAGTTGCTACATAACCCTCACCACTAGGCTTAGCTAGGCGTAAGGTTTCCCATAGGCACATACTGTCCCAACTGCCTTCGCATACATATAGGACAGCACATTGCTTATCAAACAGGTTCATGCCTAATAGGTGATGCCCGAGGGTAGGTGTGGGCATTAGCATCATCCTATCACCATTCTTAATATAACGGTAGAGCCCTGTTAGCTTACCTTCTACATTCCAACCAGGGATTAACCAATCACCTGTTAGTATGCTCTTACCTAGTTGCCAATGGATTAAGGTTTCATCTGTATATAGCTTACGGTTAGCAGCTAACTCCTTATAGTCCTGTGTAGTCGTGGCTTCAAAGGATAGCTCCTGTAGCTTTTGCATGAACACACGTATGTTACCCTTCTCCTCACATACGTTGCACCTGAATTGACCAGTCTCTACCTTAATGCCCATCTTACCTTCACGTTCACAATAGATACAGTCTGCATAGGCATCCTTATCACCTGCCTTATATGTCAGTTCTAAGCCTAAGAACTCATAAGGTCTAAGGTATTGTGGTGTTTCTGTAGCTTGATTAACCTTTGGCATACTAGTCCTCAAAATTGTACCAGTTAATGTGAATATCATCAAACCAATGTTCATCCCAACACAAGATACAAACTTTAGCTCCACAACAATTACACCAATTGATGTTTTCTGAGCTACCAATCCTACCACACTCAATACAAGTTTCTGGGTCAATAACAGTACAGTTGCAATTAAGGAATGAAGGTAAACCACATTCTAAACAGAAGTGGTATCTAATATCCAAGTCGAACTTCCCAATAGATTGTATTAAACCCCTTGAGCATACCACATTCAATACTGTATGTACTGAACTCTATTACATGGTCATCATAAGTGTCTAGTAAATGCCATAACCATTCATAGCTATTAACATTCAAGTAACCCTTAAGTAATCGTAGGGCTGTTAATCCACTAACATTATGCCCACCCTCCTGTAAAGCAGCACGCATGGGTTTGACTATTGTGCTGTAGTACAACTCTAGCTTACCTTGCCTATGGATTACTTCACCTTGAAACAAGGTCTTTTCAGTTGGAGCCATTAAACTGAAATAGCAATCCTCTGGTGCTATTAGTCCAGCCTTAGTTACCTCAAGATACTTCTTGTATACATCAACAGCAGGTATATCATACCATGTTGGCCCATTAGTTATTCTGTTACGTATGTGAGCAAGTATTACTGGACCTTTACCTGATAATGGGCTACCTCTAAGCCATGTATAGATATCAGGCCATGTAGGAACACGGTTGCCAAAGACCCCATCAATATAGTCATTAACAAACTGCCTCTTATACATAATAGGTCTAGGTTCAATCTTTGGTAGGTTCCACATCGCCTTGGGCAACTGATGATTGGTGGTAGGGGTTATTAGCTTGGTCATTCTTAGCCTTCCAGTTCTGTTTCCTACGTTGAATCCAAGTAATGCCTGCATCACGCCAATCTTGTGCTAACACACGTTCCATCCATGAATAAGCAGCATCATAGTTACGTTCCTTATGTGCCTTAAATGCTCTACACATAGGTTCTGCTGTACCACTAAGGAATACATTATTCCACTTATGGACATCACTTGTAGCATTATCAATAAACTCTTTAACCTCTTTATCAAATGATTCAGCAAATCCAGAATAGGTTTGTAATAGCAAAGGAGGAGTTAGCACACCACCATTAACACTTTGATCCTCTACATTATCTGCATACTCAGTTTCACGTAAAGCACCTTGTAACCATTTCTCTGGGTGAAAGCCACTATTACTTTCTGTATAGATATGTAGGTTATTAGTAAAGTGATGTTGTAAACCTACCTCTACCCCTATACGGCAAGCCATGTACTCCAACAAGAAGCTAAAGTGACAACTGTTAGCTCCTAATAGTCCCCAGATCATATCATTAGATCTGTTAAGTACAGTCATATTTAACTTACCATCAACGATGTCAAAATACATCTGCGTGTTACATGGAACATCAAGCCCACCATTCATTGCTACTTCTAAGTCACCATGTAAGTCTGCTGCATCATCACTACTATTATCCTGAATACTACTAGCATCCCACATAGCCACAACAACACGCCTACTAGTGGGGTTCTTACGTAGTTCTTCTACAGCCATATCTAGTTGATCATACATAAAATGCCTACGCCAGCGATAGCCGTAAGCACCATGCAGAACCTTACCATCATCACTGTACTTACGCATCTGTTCAGCATAGTAGGCAACAGGTTCTACATCACGTCTACCAGCTAACATCCAGAGACTTTCGTACATCAAAAAGAAGGGATTTATATCCCTCCCTACATTGAATAGCACTCGTTCCCTAGGGTTAGTGAAGGTAATGGTTACAGGCTCAGGTATTCTTAGTACAGGTCCATTACGTGACTCAGACTTAACTGTAGGTATTCTACCTCTATGGATGTCTGCTACTAGTACACGGAAGGCTTGGTTTACAGACCTAAATGTTAGATGCATCTTTGTAACTCCTTAATAGCTAGTTCAATACCAGAACTAACATAACCAATGGGATCTTTGACATAGTAGTGAAACTGATTACCTAGAGTGGGAAATGCTAATGCTCTACCTCCATTATCATAGAACTTTTGACAACTAGCACCATTATCATCAATCAATATAGTGTTAGGATTAGCCATGAGGTACTTATGCTTAGTAATCTCAAACCTTTCAAACTCTTGACCAAAGAATCTCTTTAGCCATTTATGCTTTCCTACATAACTAGAAGTACCTCTAATAGGACTAGTAACAATATACCAGTCATCGCTGTACTTGTCTAGTAAGGCTAAGAGTTCATGTGCATGGGGTAATAGTTGCAGACCTAGCCAGAATGATTCACCTAGCTTATGTATAGGCTCATAGAAGTCATGCTCAGTAAAGTTATCAATACCTAATGCTAAACCCATAGGTCTAACTATACTCCACTCCCCTAGCTTCCTATGCTTATTCATCTCCTCTAGTGTAATGCCATGAGCTCTACAGGCACCACTATCAAAGTCAGTTATGCAACCATCTAGGTCACAAAGAATCCTAGGTTTAGACACAGCTACCCTCCTACTAGTTAAAGTGTATAGTCCAACACTTCATTATAACAAATGGCTAATTAAGCCTTAGTTGTATATTCAATGTTCTAATAGGCCCCACCCCCTACCCCTGAGTTGTTAGGGGCCTACTGCTAGGGTACGCAATAGGGGGTATATTAGGTAGCTAATGGGTAGCTCAGGTAGGTAATAGGGTATTGCGTAACCTTACAAACTTGTAACCAAAATAGTAGGTAATACCCTATTGTATAACCGCTTGCCGGCCGTATTATGGTGTATAGCTGGTTTGGTTGTACGTGCCGTTTGTACCGTAGCCAAACTGGCCTAGCTACAAGGTGCACCACAATGCCCACTACCAATGCTGCCAAGCCCCTAAACAAAAAGCAGCAACGCCAAGCCGCACAGGCTGCTAAAGCCGCTGCTGCCGCACAACAGCCAGCGGCCACTACAACGCCCGTTGCCAGCCCTGCGGCTACCAGCACGGCACCGGCCTACAACGGTGGTAAATGGGGCTGGGTGCGGCCTGCCCCTAAAACGGGTGCTAAGCAGCCTGTAGGCTTGTTGGTACTACAGGCACTAGTGGCCGCTGGTGCCACGGCTAACAACCCCCTGCCTGCCAAGCAAGTAGCCGCCCACATACCAGCGGGCAAGCATAGTCGGGCTGTTGTGGTACGCCACTATGCCTACCACTATCTGCCGCTAGGCTTAACGGCCGTTACGGCACATGGCAACGGTGGTGCCGGCTATGGGTTTGCTATTACTGCCGCAGGCATTGCCCACCTTGCTAGCCTTGCTACCCCCAAGGTGGCCGCTACGCAAGCAGCCTAGGTCACACAAGCAACCCCCTGTAGGCCGCAAGCTTGCAGGGGGCTTTTGTGTGACCTGGACTTTCATTAGCTGACTAATGTTCAGCTTTCTGTACCTTTAGCATAGGGGGTAGGTATGTTGAAACCAACAACTAAGAACTTGTTGTTGTGGTTTAGGCAGCGTAGGGAACTTAGTGGTGTACTGCCCAGGGGTGGGAAGTACAGAAAGACCTTTGCCAAGTTCCAAAACGATATAAGGCATGAATGGGGGACCCACATACTTGCTGCCCAGTATGATGATCCGTTTTGTGGTACTGATGTAGTGACCTACCACAACGATTACTACGCTGCAATGGAAGCAGCTTGGGAGACCAGAACTGAAAGTAGTAACCGCTAGGCAGGGGGTAAGTAACAACCAAGATAAGGAGTTGACAATGGCTAAACCAAAGCCTATTGACCATGACCAAGAACGTGCTGATTGGTTATGGGAACTATGGGAAAAGTATGAAGCACTGAATGTGCGGAGTAGTGGCATACCAAGCCTTGACCAAGAAATTATCACAATGTATGGACCCTGGAGGTAGTGATGTGCAAAGCTAAGAGTAGTGAAGTACCTGATTGGTGTATAGGGGTAGGGAAGTGTAAGGATTGTAAGGCACACATGAGACTCAACAAGTATGGGCGTTGTGAAGAGTGCCAAGTTGAACTCCAGGACCAAATTGAACAAGCAGAAGCTGATGCTGGCTGGGACCCTAAGCCTTAAGGAGTTATGATGCGACCCACAACGAACAAACATAAAGACCCTGTATGGTGGACCTTGTTGGATTCACCTAACTACACGAACCTAGCAGCATTGCTACAGAGTATGGGGGTAGACCAAGAGCTGATTCAAACCTACTTACATGACCCTAAGCGGAACATACCACAAAGCCTACAGAAACGGTTGAATGGGTGTGCTATGGGTCAACGGTTGATGGCTGGGATTCACTAACCACTGGAGGTAGTTATGATTAAGAACAATTGCCCTATCTGTAATACTGAATACGTTTGGGACAGTGACCTGGAATGCTACAAAACAGTAGTACTAGGGGACCTTGCTGCTTTTAATCAGCCAATTGAAACTGAACCTGTGAAGGTCAATGGTAAGGAAATCACCTTACACCTTTGCCGTAGGTGTTCGGTTAATGGCGTTATTGCAATCAGTGTAGTGGACGGTGATGAGATCATCTATACACCTTCAACACAATCACTATAACTGATTACTAACCTTTAGATAAGGAGTTTATGATGTACGCAAGCAAGAACTTCAAGACCAAGAAGCAGTTTAAGGAAGCAGTAGCAGCAGGGGAGCGGGTGACTCTATTTGCTCCAGGCTTAGGAACACCAGCTATGGATGGTAAGGAAACTGTGAGTGGACCACATTATCCTGCTCCACATACTTGGTACGCCACAGTTACAATGAAGGATGGAGTAGTCACTAAGGTCAGCTAACACCAATAAGAACCTTAACAGGATCACCACACTATGAACCAATACTTTGTAATCTGGACCTACGTTGCCAACTATGGTGTGACTAAGATGGAGGGGGAGACCCCTGAAGCTGTGGCTAATGTCTTTATACACGGCTTCAGTGCTGACTTTAGGGAACGTGGTAAGGTCTACGTGTTTGATAAGGAACCTGTGTTTATCTACAATAAGGGAGGTAAGGATTACAGGGAACACCTGTCTACACCAAAGTAACTGATCAACCCTCCGCCCATCACATAGTGGTGGTCGGGGATGTTGACCACTTAACAAAGGAGGTTGATATGGTAGATAAAGTGTATAACGTTTGGCGTAGGGATATTGCAGCAGAGTATGTGATCACAACTGGCCGGGCTTTTCCTTCAATGGGGACACCTAAAGGTGATCAACTTAGAAAACGCTTAGTAAGACTTTCTGATATGGACAATGTACCAACAGTAACGGAAACCCTTGTACTTATGAGAGTAGAAGGTTTGTTAGTTTGAATAGTTGACCACTAGGCACCACAAGGAGTAGAATGATGGTAAGTAATCCAAAGATTGTTGACTACAAACTTAAGGAACGCTGCTTAACGGTTGAGCAGTTAATTGAGGAACTACAAGCTTTACCTGAACATGCCAAGAAGGCTTATGTTGTGTTTGGTTGTGACTATGGGGACCACTGCCATACAACTCAAGCACTACCTGTAGAAACCGTAAGAACACTTGATTATGGAACTGAAACTGTAATGGAATCAGCTTATAGCCACTCAGGGCTTAAGCTAGAAACTGAACATATACCAGAGGAGGAGGATGAATTTACACAGCTTCCCATAGTTGTGTTGGAGTAATCCAGGCTTGCATTGTGCTATAGGCTATGGTATAACGTAGTTGTGTTGTGGGCACCAAGAACACTTACTTAAGGAGTTGATTATGATAATACTATGTAAAGAGTTAGATGCTGAACTTGCACGTATTTGGTCTAGAATGCAGACTATTATTACTGAACGCCATATAGGTATTAATCAGATAGACTGTGATAGGTTATGTGTAGAAGAAATAGAACGCCTAACTTATAGGATGGAATTAGACCAAGCAACTGTTAGACCTACTAAGAAATAGGGTGTGGTGCCCACTCCCATCTAGTTGCTAGTTTGTTATTAGTGACTAGGTGGGGGCTGTTCACCAAGTTTTCCCTTATTAGGAGTTAGATGATGAGCACCACAACTCAACACTGGTCATGCCAACTCGTGGAGCTTAAGGCTTGTAGAGAAGCCATGAGGTGGGTTCAGCAACAACCATCAGCCGAACAGGCTTGGCAATCATGTGAACGCGGAGATTGGATGTTATGGATTGCTGGTAGGTGTTCGGGTGAGGTAGGTAGTCCCAAACGAAAGTTACTGGGACTGGTCGCTTGTGGTTGTGCTCGCCTTGCACTCCCTTGCACAAAAGACAAGCAAGTGTTGAAGTGTATTGAAGTAACTGAAGCCTATTGCAAAGGAGACTTAGACGTTACTTTAGCAGACGTTAGAAAAGCACGGCAAGATGCTTATGCTGATGCTGATGCTTATGCTGCTGCTTATGCTGCTGCTGAGGCTGCTGCTGATGCTGCTGATACTGCTGATTATGCTGATGCTGCTTATGCTGCTGCCGCTGCTGCTTATGCTGCTGCTGATGCTGCTTATGCTGCTGCTTACGCTGCTACTTATGCTGCTTATGCTACTTATGCTGCTGCTTATGCTACTTATGCTGCTGATTCTGCTGCTTATGCTGCTGATGCTGCTAAAATGGAGACTCTGCGTAAGTGTGCTGACATCGTCCGTACTTTCTATCCCAATCATCCGATTATCAAATAAGGAAGTGGTATGCCTAAGTTCTACACTGTTCAAGTAAACGATGCACCATCCATCTACCCCTATGGTTATTTCCCCAGAAAGTACAGATATGAAAAGGAAGCAATTGCAGCAGCCAAGTCCGCTGTTGAGAAGGGAGCTACCAAAGCTAGGGTAGAGTACCCTGAATGCGGCGAACGTGACTTTTATCCCACAAAGAAGTAACCTCAATCCAGGCTTGCAGCCTGACTACTAAGGAGCACCACAATGAGTAGAACATTACAAGAGTTGGCTAAGGAAGCTTTGGAAGTACAAGATGCCTGTAACTTATCAGGCGTTGTACATGGATTCAGTAGGGCAATAACTGACCTACGTAAAGCCTGCCCACACCTAGGGACCGATGAACTCAACCATCACCCAATCTGCATATTGTGGGCTGACAAGATTGCCCACTTAACAGGGACTCAGGTATGTGGACATGATACAGTAACAGATGCTTACCCTGTAGTAAGTGAACTGGCTGAACCTGGAGTAACTAAGGAGATCCACAATGGCTAAAATTAGGTTGATCAAAGGAACTTCAGAAGGAAATGAAGTAGTAAGTGAGTATGAATCTGATGCAGTACCAAGAAAATCTGAATGTATCCTACTAAAGAAGGATATACATGATACTCAAGAATTTGGGATTATGTATGTTAGGGATGTAAATCACGTGATTGATCCTTATGGTTTGGCACACATAGCAATCCTATTATCAAAAGAGCCTGTATGACAGCCATATCAGGTAGACTACCTTGTGTAGCCATTGAGTATGATTGCAGGGGTGGTCGTGCCACTAAGGTATTTACAGATGTGAATGCCCACAAAGCACGAGCCTTTTGGACTAAGAAGTTTATTGCCGGCAAGAACCCAATCATTAAAGGAGTTAAGTGATGTACCAACGTGAACAAAAACACCGTGACAATTGTGCTAAGATGCGTGACCTATTACTACAGGTTATTAAGGATGAGAACTTTAACTTTGGTAGTGTGATTAACGTAGATGACAGACTTTATGACTTGTATAGAAAGGCACCATTAGAGACTAAGACTGATTACTACCATCTATACTCCCTTAGTGTAGAAAATAGCTTAATAGGATTAGTAGAACAGAAGCCAATGCTCCATAATTGTGGGACTACTGCTTGTGTGTTTGGCTATAGTCCGGGAGCACTACCAGAACTGATTTGGTCAGGTCAACATGTTGTTAGGAGAGATGGTGGTGATATAGACACAACAATGGATTACTTTGCCAAGGAACTATTAGGCCTCCATTGGTATTACTTTGAAGGTAGTGGTTGGGATATGAGCCGTGAAGTAACTAGGGAAGACTGTATTGCCATGCTCCACTACTTCACACAACCTAGGACTTACATCAACCCAATGGAAGATAGGAACTCAATACCTCTTACAGAACGTCAAGTCAATGTGTTCCATAAGTATGCCAAGGAGACCCTGTATGCCAACCAAGAAGCCAAAGATCACAGCTAAGCAAGAAGGTGGAGATGATGGCTACTGCTACGTGGTTAGAGTAGATGGTAGGGAGTACATCAATGGTCTAACCAAAGCTGAAGTTCCTTATTACAAAGCACAAGCCCTTAAACGATGGGAGGAAAAACATGCCCAAGCCAAAGAAGTGTAGGTGTAGGGCACCTAAACGTCACAGGGATTGTATGTATTGTGGAACAGGGTGGGCAGGTGAAGTGATTTGTGGTAGGTGCAAAGAAGCAGGCATTGATGGTAAACTAATTCCAGGTACAGGACTTATTACCTGTATTCAACATAAGGTAAGAAAGGATGGTCTTAATACTAGATAGTGAGCTAAGGAACTCACATAAATAATTTCAATCTACACTTGTTTAGGATTGAATCTAGTGCTACAATGTGGTTAGTGGGCAATAGCCCAAACGGACGCCTAGCCGAACTAGGTACTTGTTAAGGAGCGATATGATGCGAGTGTTCTACAACGAGGGTAGTGAAGGTGGTACTGCTGTTGCTGAAGCCCCCAAAGCTAAGGCTAAGAAGGTCAGTGCCAAACACCAGACCACCACGGTCGCAGGAGGTAGTGGCAAGTCAGTTAAGAAGGCAGTCAAGAAGAAAGCTGCCAAGCCTGAGGGTGAGAAGAAGGAGCGGAGTGGTCTGTATGGTATTGAACGTGAAAAGGACTTGCCTTGGAGCGACAAAAAGGTAAGCGTGTTCAAAGCCCTTAAGGCTCTGAAGTGCTTTGGTGTGGACAGTGCCAAGGGAGCGGCTGATGTTGCTGCTAAGATTGGTGGGGAGGCTGATGCAGCTTTGGTCCGCCACTACTCCTACCATGCTAAGGCTGCTGGCCTTATCGAAGTGGTTAAGGGAGTTGAGGAGATTCGTGGTGTGGCTATCTACCTCACCAAGAAAGGTGCTGCCCTTGACCCTGTAGCCGAGTTCAAGAAGCAGGAAGCTGAGAAGGCTGCCAAGTCCAAGAAGAAAGACAAGGAATAGTCACTCAGGGTCTTACCACCCAAGCTGAATACTTGAGTTAGAATACAATAGGTTAAGAACAAGGACTTAGGGCATCGTGCTCTAGGTCCTTTTCTTTTAACTACGCCTAATGTTAAGCTAGGTAATATAGGTAATATGGCTTTTAAGCCCCCTAGCTTGCGTTTTAACGCATTACAAGGTTTAGGGGTACTTTGGGGCCTTTACCTGCTAACTATGCGTTAGGCAGCGTTTTAAGGGGTCTGTAGCCTATACCTTTTGCCAGTCCCTTAACACTGGCAAGGTGTAGGTCTTACCCGCTACTGCTTTGGCTATCACTGCCTCATCCCTAGGGCTAGGCAACGGTAAGCTATCATTGCCACGCTGGTCAGGTAAAAGTCCTGGTCTATAGCTCAAAGCATCACATCCCTTGCAGGCACCAAAGTCCCTTAGACCATGATACAGCTTTCTACGTGCTGCTTGGAACTCAGGGCCTTGCCAGATATCTACAATAGATTTATATTGTATATTACCACACTTATAAACTCCTGTCCAATCATTACAACATAGAGCAATACTACCATCCCAACGTATGCTCATCTCACGGAATGGTTTAGCACAACGCTTACCTTGAGCAGAGTCATTAAGGGGAGCACCACAGCCACAATGATTGTTAAGACTACTATGAGTGCCTTTAGTGGCTTCACTAATGTCTTGTACAATCACTAGATCATGCTCACCTTCTGCCCTACGTTGATGAGGATTAGCCTGCTTATCCTTTGGATAATGCTTAGGCTTGAATACCCCAGTATACTTTTCTAGTATCTTAGGCACAATATTCACATTCTCATAAGCATCCAAGGCTAACACATTCAGGTTGATTAGCACACCATCAATCAGCTCTGTGGGTGACCTAAGGAAACCACCACCATTGCTAGTCATCATTAGGTGAGTCTTCTTAGGCAAACCCTTACGGAACAGGCTTACTATTTTGACTAAGTCAGGGTGTAGACTAGGTTCACCGTGCATAGCAAACTCAATACGACTATTCCACTTAGACTCCTTAATCTGCTCTATAAGTACCTTAGCTAAGTCTAGTGTCATAAACTTAAGGTCATTAGCCTTACCACGAATACCATTAAGTCCACAAAAGCTACAACGGAGGTTACAGCCCTCACAGAGCTCAACTTGTAGACAGAATGGTGGTGCTTGGACATACTGCTGAGTAATCTTAGGCATATCAAGTTCCCTATTTAATTGACCTGTGTGCTCTAACCTTAGCCCATTTGCAACGTACTCGTGGGACACCATTCTTATCAAACTTGTGTGTAATCAGGTGAGGCCATAGCCGTTCTAACACTAACACTTGCTCCAAGCAGCTTTCCTTAGTACGCCAGATACTACAGCCACCCTTACGTTCAAAGTTACCTATGTCATCGTGGCAGTAGTTAGAAATCATACTAACTGGTAGCTTATTCCACAATACCTGTAACACAAAGTCAATATCCTCATGACCTATAACACGGTCAAACCTTTCCTTACCTGTTAGCAGTGACTTGTTGATAGCAAATAGGTGGAGTAGTGGTCCTAGCTTAGTGTTAAAGGGCTTTTCCTTCATCTGTATCATAAACCTTTGTTCAACCCCTACCAAAGCATTCGTTTCCATTTGCTTGGTAATGAGCTTGAATAGGTCTGCTACGTCTACTGGTGTTGCTTTCTTAGTACCTGTATCAGTTACCTTATGGAACTTGATGTCATCATCCAACATAATGGTCTGTGTATAGCCTGCTAACTGAGTAGCTAATACCTTTTCACGTTTCTCTGCTATATTCTTAGCTTCTACAATGATCCTAGGTAGTACGTGGTCTAGCTTAGTATCATCACCCATAGTCTGGCAGAACCTAAACTTAACTCCTGCTGCTAATAGAGCCTGGGCTGTGAGTTGCATACTCATATCACGACCACGAGTTAGTATCAATATTTCAGGCTTTAGCATTAAGAACCTCCACAAACTGTTTGGCTATGAGTTTAGCATCATGCCTTGCTAGTAGTATATCACTATTCTTAACCATTACATCTTGACCTTTAAGGGACTTCTTAAGTATAGCAGCTAATTCTTCACCATCACTAACAGCAAAGCAATTAACTCCTACCTTCATTTCATCACCAGGAATTAACCACTTACGGTTAATGATGTTGATACTACCTGCATCCATAGCCTCCATAAAGCTGTATTGAGTACCACCACCATCGCCCTTAATCACACTCATATCAACTGCATAGGTTGCCTTATGGCAGATGCTAGTAGCTACCTCACGTTCCCTAGGATAAGCTGCCTTACTCTGCTCCCATTCAGGGTAATTAGGACATATCTTAAACCTAGTGTATAGTCTATTCTCAAACCCATTTATCTGTATTTGCTTATCCTTGGGTAGTAAACGGTTAGCATCTAGTAGAATATCTGTATGCTTATCAAAGTCTATACGGCTAATAGAACAGGCATTCAATTCACCAGTTGCTTTAGTCTTAGGCTTGAAGTGTCTATGGTAGGGGTGTAGGACTAGGTGACTATCAGGTATCTGCTTTTGTACAGCCTTACGAATAGTGATGTATCTGTTACTATCACTCAGCTTTAGGTTAGCAAACTCCGCTGGGTCATGTACAACCATCCAAGCACCATGTTCTAATAGTGCTTGTGCCTTTTCCCTAAAGTTCTTTTGTAGAGCTACTATAACTGAGTTACAGTTAGGATTATCAGGCACCATTAAACCACCAGTTCTAACTATGTGCTCAGCATCTCCAAGGCATATATTCCTATACTCTTGGTCGTAACCAAACTGCCTACGCTTCATCTCAGACCTATTACCAACCTTATAGAGTAACGGATTATAACCAGCTTGCTTTAGTCCATACATCAAATGTGCTGTGTAGGTCACCCAACCTCCTGTAGTATTACCACTAAGATAGAATAGGTTTATATTCATACCCCTAAGTACCTCCTCTTAGATCTACCATTACCAAACAGAATATTATTCATCTTACCTGTTTCACACAAACAGTTCTGCATATCTTGTCCATGAATGTAAGGCCACTTGTATGAACCCCCACTTAAGTCAGTATTAACCCTAGCTACTAGATCAGTCAATTCAGCCTGCCATTGCTTACTGTTGATAGGTGTTTCTGGTGGTCTACTGTGTAGGTAATTCATACCCCTACGACTACCTGGACCTATACTTGCCCAATACTTTAGATCAGGTGCTTTGTCTAGTAAGTAGGTGTGGCGTAAGTCTGCTACCACTTGTCCTGCCATAAACCCTGAGCCACCTAATCCAGGCAATTCCATAAACATCTTATGGGCGGCAGCTAATGTGGGTCCATGTGACTTCCCTAACGAACCATGATCAAAGAAGCTAACTAGCTTCTCACGTTGTTCCCATACTGGTTGAATGTAGTCATCACAGACCCTATCAATCTTAGGTTTACTACTCCCACTGTTGCTGATATTGAAGGCACCAGTAAATACTTGATTACCCTCATCTCTGTACCTACTCAATAGGTCTACAACAGCATCTAATTTCCATCCAACAAAATACCCGAACGGACCATCCTTACCACTCATCAATCCACCACGAGTTTTTAGTAAGTGACCAGTAAGAGGCCAATTGAACCACCTGAAAGCAATAGTTGCAAACAACACTTCAGATGTATTTCTTAGTGGTTCCCTAATGTTTTCCCTGAACCACACTGTAGTCTTATCTAGTTCCCTGTAGACATTAGTGAAGTATGTCTGCTGCATTAGTTCATTTTCACACCAAGGTTTAGGTCTACCTGCTGCCTTACGTCTGTATACAGCATGGCGTAACTTAATCCACCACAATAGTCTGTCATAAGGTTCTAGTGCTTTAACTTCATCATTAGTCATACTTTAACTCCTTGGCTCCAAGATTCATTGTGGTAAGTAATCGTTGTACGCAAAGGGATTCCTATGTCATCACCACTCTGTTGCATTAGCTTCTGTATATGCTGTACCTTTGGCAAGTTAGTCTTATGTGGTTCTTTGCCAACACCTTTAGGGAAGTCAAAAACGAGTTCATCATGTATCTGTAACGGCATGAAGTATAATTCCTTCTTAGCCTTTCTATTTAACTCCTCTAGGTAATCACTACACCTTAGCATAGCCTTGAAGGTACACCACATAGCAGTACCTTGAATTTTATAGCTCAACGGTACTGTAGCTAATACAGACCCCCACTTACTTCTGGTACATAGTAGTGGATAGCCGTGCTCTGGGTCTACTGTTTTATCAGGGACAGTTTCTACATAACCATGCTTATTAGCGAACTCAATAGTCTGTTGGCTAAACCTTTCTATATTGGCTAGCTTATCCTTAATCCTACGTTGTGCTCCAGGTACATGATAAGCCCTATCTGCTGTACCACTAATCTCCTGAGCATTATATTGCACAGCAAAGTCACCATTCTTAGTCCACTGATACCAAGTGCTTTCATATATCTCCTTACACTTCATGCCATGCTTGGCAAACTTCTCTGGATGTAGTAGGTCAAATATAAGCATGTGATAACTGCCAAAGTAAGGTGGGTCTTTTGGCCGTTCAAATAGCTGTATCATATCTGGTTCATTAGCCAGATAAGCAGGGATAACTAGCTCCAGGTTACTGTAGTCTAGCGACCACCATTCCCTACCTGGAGCAGGTCCAAAGCAGTAACGCACATTGAATCCCTCTTGCTTACTAATATTCTGGGCATTAGGGTTCTGGCTGCTGAACCTTAAAGTATCCGTGCCTGTGACGTTCAGGCTGCAATGTAGCTTATACCAATCCTTTATTCTAGTAGGCAACCAATACTCTTCATAACTATCCATTGCCTCTAGGGCTTTACTACGCTTACGATTACCACGTAGGTTACGTATGAAAGTAGCAGCCTTAGTCTTAGGCTCTAAGGTTGCCATGTAGCTATCTATAACATCCTTATCAAAGCATGGCTTGCCTGTTGCTGTTGGCTTAACTGACTCTAACCCTAATGGTCCAAACACAAAACCTAGCAGGGAGTTATTATTGCTAGACCCTTTAGGCATTTCTAGGTCATACTTATACTCATTAGCAATGTTCATGCAAATAGCCGCAGACCTAGTAGAGTCCTCCCTAAACTCTTGCTGCATGGTCTTTAGTCTATTACCACTAACCGTTACCCCATCCATCTCCATCTTATAGACTACAGGGATAACCTTCAACCGTTCCTTATAGATCTTAGTTAGCTTACGTTTCTTTAGCTTCTCCTGTAGTACATCATGAATAGGTAATGTCACACTACTATCAGCATTGGCATAGTTAGCCGTAGCAGTCCAAGCAGGATGACCACTAGGGTAGTTCATTACCTTAGCCACAGCCCTATTCACCCACATATCATATTTCCACACCTTCTTATCAGCAGAAGGCATTTCAGGTAATCCTGCTTTAGCTAACCTCCAATTAGGGAATAATAAGGGGTTCTTCTTAATAACCTTCAGTGACTCTAAGGTTGCTAACTCTACCTTATCTTCATAGGGCTGTATGTTCACACCAATGTGAACCATTGCCAAGGTAGTCAGGTCTTTAGGCTGGTTACTGAACAATAGGTGTGCAGAATATAGAGTATCATGCACCTTAGCCCAATGACTCTTATCCCAGATGAAACCAATGGTAGATAAGGCTGTTAGATCAAACTTAGCATTCTGGAACACCCATAGGTCATAACTATCTAGGTACTCCCATATCTCAGTTATCTCATCTTCAGTCCATTGTGGTTCCCTAGTTAATGGGTCTACGTCTACTTCCCAGTAGGTTACTTCATTCTGGTCATTACAGGCAGTTACTAGATAAGGCTTAGCTCCGTGATGAAGATCAACCCCATTGGTCTCTGTATCCAAACTGGTAGCTCTAAGCATTCTTCCATCCCCCTCTAGCAGCAGATCTAATTAAATGAGCAGCCACACCTAACTCTTTTGCTAAGATCTGTGCATTTCCAGGGTCATACCAACCTCTTCCTTTAATGTAATGTTTTCGTATATATCTTACTTGATCAATTGTTAGTTTGGCATTTGGATTGTTTTCACCATGTTTATCATAATTAGTGCCGTGTAATACTTGATCACCAATATTTTCTAAGTGAGTTGACCATGATAAATGTCTAGGATTACAACATTTGGAATTTCCACAATGGTGTCTCATTTCTAAACTTTTAGGTCTCTTACCTACAGTTTTCTCTAGTACCCACCATCCAAGTTTATAATATATTCCTTCATACTTAAAAGACGGATAGTACCCTTGAGGTTTATGTTTGGAATCTAGTCGTTCTAGACATTTATCAGTATTAGATTTAATACATAAAGCAAGAAATTCTAATGTGATTTCTGTTCTAGTTAATGCTTTTATCTTACTCTTACCACGGTAAACTTTTAAGTAATGTCTATTACATAAACCCTTACCAATAACTGGAACTCTACCACAAATAGAACATTTCTTACAGAACTTACCAGTAATCTTAGGCATTAGATACCCTCCCTTAAGAGACCCTTGGTAAAGAAGCGGGGCAGGCGTACAAGGGAATACGCTTTTCGGGGATCAGCCTAGCCCACGCATGTATTATAGCACAGATTGTACAACGATACTATTCTTCTTCCTTGACATCAAAGTTAGCTTCCCATTCACTAAGCGACTTAAACTTTGGTTTATACTTCTTACGGCCAATCTGTAGCCGCCATTTATTCCAAGGTGCAAACTTGCCTTCATAGGGTTGCCAACGCTCTAGCCCAATAGATGCCAGTATTGCATCACCATGTTGAATAATAGCCACGTACTTATGGTGATGTATTTCACCACGCTCTAATAACATCTGTAATCTACCAGAATGAATGTAATTGTGGCAGAAGTGACATAGTGGCACAGTTTCTATGTATTTCCATATTCCCACGGCGTAGTTCGGTTTGTAGAGCTCATGGCCCTCAAGCCATCTATGGTACTTAGCATCAGACTTGTGAGTACTACAAGCAATGCAGTGATAGTTCGTTGACTTGTATGCTTCCTTACGTGTTTTATCCCACCAAGCCTTACCTAGGATATCCCTAGGCACAGTCTGGTGCATTGGTTTCGGTGTATGACATGATGCTAGTATTTCAGGCCTAGGTTTCCACTTCTTAATATCTACATTCTTAAGTGTATCCAATATTCCCAAGTCTACCTCCTAACTGTTGGGGCCATATCTGGTCTAGGTTTGCCTGACCCTTGACATGGTGTGCAAGTGCTGCCACGGCTATTAGTACCAGACCCGCCACAAGCAATGCAGGCACCTTTTGTAACGACCCTTTTAAGGCCCCTATTAGCCACGCTAACAGCTTGCTTTGGTTTATTGGTACTTTGGTACGCCTTTGGTTGCTTGCTGTTTGGGGCCAATTTAGGGCCATTAGCAACGGTATTACCTACCTTACCTAGCTTACCCTTTATAACTCCAGTTACTTTTGGCATATATGATCCTAAATAAGAAAGCTGAGCAAGGTTAGGAGGTGCTCTAAGTTAGCTACCCACCTACCTAGTTCCTTGCTCAGCTTTATAGGTCAACTACTCAATCACTTCAAGTTCACCAAATCCTACTCCTTTGACAATGACCTTTGTAGCAACATCCTTCATGCTGCATGTGCCATTATCCTCGTTCACTGCAATACATTCCCATTCAGCAGCTTTCTTCTGCTTAGCTGACTTGTACTTATAGATGCTACTCTTCTCTGGTACAAACTCCTCACCGTCATCACTAGCCTCTTCTTCCTGATCTTCACCACCTTCTTGAGCAGCACGAATAGCTTCTACTACCTCAGCCCAAGTATCAATAGATTCAGGGTCAATACCTAGTGGGGTAGCCAACTCCGTAAGGGCAAGTTGTGCATCACCATCCTCGGCATCTGCTGCCTCAGCCAGTGCATCCAAGTCCTGCTCTTCATCGCCTGCTTCAGTAGTATCATCCTCTGCTGGTGCATCATCATCACTAGCAGTTTCGTCTACTACCTCATCACCACCTTCAGGGTCGTATTCACATACTTCACCCCAATTCTCAAATACTCGTGGTGGCTTACCTTTATAGGGTCCACTAGTTTGTGTCTTACCTTCACTAGTACGGAACCTAAAGAATGGCTTCTCTTCTTCTAGGGCAGCAGCGGTTTCTTCCCACTGACTAAACTCTAGCTCACTAGTATCAACACCTAAACGCTTAAAGACGTTGAGCACTTCAGCTACATGCTCAGCTTCTGTAGTTACCTTACCAGCACCATTCTTAGTATCACACAACGCAACAGGTCCAAGCTGTGTCCGCAAACCCTTAATAGGAACATCACCAGCATGAGTAGGACTAAACACAATACCACTAGCCATGAAATAAGGCTTACCCTGATTAGCCCCTTGCTTGAATAATGCAAATCCACACTTACTAAGCTGAGCAATACCTGCTCCAATCCCTCCAGGTAGTCTACCACCACTATCTGGTACCATCTCCTCAGTCTTTGCCTTATCAAAAGCAGCCTTAGCCTTCGGGCTCAACTTACCCAATACGCTTGACTTTGCAGTCTTAGCCATTACTTACTCTCCTGATTTAACTTGTTTAGAATCCTTACCATTGAACTTAACTACATCACCCTTATCTACATGGTCTTGTATTTCCTTTCTATGTACTGGCATTTCCTTAGGGGCATCAAATCCTAACCTGATCTTATCTCCTTTAATGTCTACAACTGTGACTGTGATATTACCATTCACAACAACTTGTTCACCCTTCTTCCTACTGAGTACAAGCACAATACCTCCTTGCTACTCACCTATGATCTTGCAGATCTTATCATACGTAGGATCTACTAATACCTCCGGTAGTGTGGTTCCAGGGGTGTTACGAAACTTAGTAGTAAAGGTGCCATTAGGACCAGTACGCAAACAAAATTCTACTCCAGGCACTTGTGTTCTTACCTTTTTCATTTTACCACCTGCCAACGTAACATCCTTTATAACGTACTTGTCACGTATAAAGGTTTGGCCGATGTAATCTGCTGCCGCGTTGAGCCAGCCTGTAGTCTTAGGGGATAGACTGCCACTGACGTAAGGCAATAGCAAGTCACTTGTGTTATCGTCATTGAAGTTTCTTTCCTGTGCAATGATCATAACGTGACAGGGTAGGGCTAACAGTTTGCGTAGGATTTCCTTCATTTGCAAACCTAGTTGCCCATACTGGTCACGGCTAGCAAGACCCCATGACTTCTGTGGTGGCAACTCCTTAAGGCCAAGGATATTAGCCAAGAACACTTCCTCCAAAGCACTAGCTGTATCTAAGCCTACTGACTCATAAGGACATTCCTCCTGTAGGTAAGTAAGGATCTCGTGCATCTGCTCTACATCCTTGATTACAAACCCTTCCTCATCACTAGGGTATACGTCAATCCCTTTAACATTATGGATAGAGCGTATACCATTCTCAGCACGTATCAACAGAGACTTCTTAGGGAAGGTAGCATACAATCTGGTCTTGCCTGTACCACTACGACCATACACTACCATCTTAACCTTAGTCTGACCTAACCCTAATGGCTTGATCCTACTTGCTATGGAACCCGCTCTTGACACTCTCTTCAACGGTTTGTGGTTCAGTGTTTTGGTTATCTTGGGCATTAGGTTGACCTTCCTTTAACTTGAACTCAGGTATAACTGACCACACACCGTCTGTACTACCATGTACTTTGAACCCAACAACTTCTGCTAACTGGCCTACAAACATACCAGAGTTCTTAATAGCTTCTTCACTAGATTTAGCCTTGACTGTTTTGTACATTGACTTCACCTTTCCATACTAGGTCTCTATGGTTTATGTACTCTTGTATTTCATCAATACTAACATCGCCTAAACCAATGTTAATCAGGTCACGCTTGCTCATTTCTACAAGGTCTTCTACATAGTTAATACCTCTAGTGCTTAAGGCACGCTTGGTCCTAACACTGAAGCAACCTATTTCAAGTTCAGTCTTACAGTTAAGTACTGGCTTAGGTGGTTCTACTTTAGGTTCTTGTTGTTCACCTAACTCCTTAACCTTCTGTGCAGAATAGGTTAATACCTCACTAATGAACGTATACCAATTGATCATACTTTCTTGGTCCTTCCCATTCTAGAGTCCCTATCCTTAATATCTTGCATACCTTCCTTAACAGCAGCAATAGCTAGTGGCTTAAATGTATTCCAAATATCTGCTAATACTGCTGAAGCAATATACCCAGCAGAATAATTACTTTCTGTGTCCATCTTAAGTGCATCACTTAGCTTACTCATGTTAGCTCCGGGAATAGGTTAGTATTGTGCTCCAAACCAACAGTTGATCCGTTATCTAAATATTCATCCAACTCTGTGTAACCCCTTTCTACTAGTGAATTATATGTTCCAAACGGTAGACGATATGATTGATACTGGTGGCAACATGAAGGATCAAGCCTGTAGTCCTTATCAGTTAGGCAAGCATACCAATCGGCCAGTTGCTCAAGTACAGGGTCTAGGAAGGTATGCTTGAACTTATCAATGTCAGCTTGGCTAATTTCTACCTTGTATCTTACAAAGAAAAAGCCATCCCTCTTCTCCCTAACAGCCTCATCACAATCAGTTTGTATTAAGCCACCTAGTCTAGCATAGAACTCTTGTGGTGACTCCTTTTGTGTCTGCCTAATGCTATGCTTACCACCAGACAATGGTCGCCTAATGACATTATAACGTACCCCCTTAACTAACATTGAATTAAGGTGTAATCTAGAATCCTTATTTGTTTTGTAGTACTCCTTTAGAGCTATGATATAAATCATAGTCTGCATATCAAACTTTAATTGTCTGCTTAGTCTTTCGGTGTCAATGTCTCCCTTGCTCTTGTTCTCTTGAAGGTAGATGCCAGCATTTTTATTCTTACCAATAATATCAACAGAATCAAACTTACCACGGAGATACACCGTACGACCACTAAACGGCAAAACATAAGGAACACAAAAAGTTTCTTCTTGCAATAATGGTATACGTTGCTTTTCATCATTGTCCTTACTCCAATACTTAAGGTAGATAGGAAACTGGATTTTGCATACTTCGTACCAATGCTGTACCTCTTGACCCTGCATAGGATATTTAGCTGCTAACTCCTTACAAAACACTTTCAATGGTTCTTGCCAAGGGTCATTGTTAGCAGCAGCCTCAGCACAAGTATGGATCATATTGCCATACTCTAGACTTTTGCTAAATGAGTCTACAGCTTTATAACCATCAATAACTCTTACACGGAAACGGTCGCGGCAGCACAAAAAACTTCCCAACATCGACTGCGTGATTCCTCCATTAGCAGCATCACTCTCTGGTCCTGCCCAAACAACAGGTTTAGGCTTAGGTTTCTTGAGGTTCTTTAAGATACTGGTCTTAGGCATTACTTCTCCTCCAATAGCTTAAGTGAAGCTGCTTGTAACGTCTGCTTTAGGATCCTTACTGTAGCAGTTAGTTCTACATACAGATCCCTTAGTGCTTCATCCTTAGTGGGCTTAGGTGGTCTACGTTCAATAGGCTTACGCTCATCCATCATGATAAATACTCCAGGGCATCGCGTAACATGATTATAGTACGTTGTATGGCTAACTCCTTTTGGGTGACATCAGCTCTAAGTATAGCTGCTGGGTGAATAATATCTACAATAGGTATTTGTCCACCATTACCTCTTAGGGCATACTTCTTCATCCATGTACTACTTAGCTTACCTACAGCAATAATCACCTTTGGCTTACATAGTTCAACCATCTCTACTACTCTAGGTGTGCAAGCCTTTATACTAACCTTATCAGGCTCTGCAAACTTAGTACCATCTTCAGGATCTAGGGGTATACAGCCTACTAGGTTAGTAAAACACCGACGTACTTCTACTTCATTCCATCCTGCTGCTTGTAGCATATTCTCTAGTAGGTGACCAGCAGGACCAATGAAGGGACTACCAATAAGGTCTTCACTAGGTCCAGGTGCTTCACCCACTAAGAGTATATCTGCTGGAATATTACCCTTAGCTAAGACCACTTTCTGCCTAGTTTCACATAATGAACATAGGTTACAGTTTTCCCACTTCTTAACATGGGCCTTCCATGGACTTAGCTTTAACGGCATAGGACTACTCCTAAGAATAACCACCACAACCCTTGAACAACAGCTATAGCAATCATCTCAGCTCTACCTGTCAGCCTATTACCATTTGTAGGTGGACCTTGAAAGAATGTAACCATGTGAGTAGGCCAGAATACCATCACACCTAATGCTAGTAACACACCGCCCATCACATCCCATAGTAATGCTTCATAGTCCTGCTTCATTTATCTTTACCTTCCTCTTGTCTAATTTCCTCTAATTCTTCTAATGCCTTCTCAATCTCAGGTGGTTCAGGCCATACTCCTCTAGTTTTTGCTAGCCAGATAACAATAGTCTCTAACGCATCAAGCTTCTTTTGTGTATTGATGTTAGTTGTTTTGTGAGTCACTTAGACCTCCTTTTCTTCTGCTTAACAATCGGGTGTAACAATCTACCTACGACTTCCTTTTGTGCATTACCTTCTGGCTCTACTAGTCCAGCTAAACACAATGCTATACGTGCTAAACCATAAGCATCATACTCATCATCTGTTTCAAACTCCATACCATACTTCTTAGCAATGGCACTTATCACTCCAGTCTTACCTTTACTATTACCCTTACCAGTTACAAACTTCTTTAGTGTGCTAGGTGCTACTTCATATATCCTTGTATAATTTTCTGGGTAAGTAGTACATAAGCAGTCACGTAACATACCTCCAAACTCACTTATATTAGTCAAGGCACTCCCTTTACTACCCATACTGTATCCTTCTATACAGACAACAGTAGGAGGATATTTAGGTAAGTGACAAGCCAGCTTATCTATGAGTAAGTGATTACGCTTATTTCTACTACGTATATCTGTACCTAATGCTTCAGAACCATACCTATAAACAAGAGGGTAAATAAGCTTAGATCCAAGATCATTTACTAACACAGCAATAGCAGAGCCTGTTAATGAAGGATCTATACCTATAACACAACCACTAGGCTTACTCACTTTTGGCATATTCCGCCAACCTTTCTGTGAGGATGGGTGTTATTAGTTACGTTCATTTATATGTCCAAGTGTATTACTACAGTTTTCTAGGAAGTCTAACGCAGTCATTAGGTAATGCTTAGTATTCTCTTGGGCTATGTCATCTAGAGTAGTTGCTACGTAGTTAAGCATCTGTCCATCATCAAAGCTAAGGATACCTACTAATCCATACACTAAGTCATTCCTTTGTTCTTCAGTTAGCTTAGCAAGCTGATCATCAAACACCTTCTTATGTTTTGGGTGTTTAGCCATACATAACTCCTTATGTTAGAAGGCTCGGCTAGCTGTACCATTAGAAGGCTTGCAACCAATAAGAGGGTTACAACTAGCCGAGCTTTTGTTTTGGGGTATTGGTTGCAAGCCAGTTTGCATTATAGCTGCTAACACGCCTGCACATTGCTGCTAAACACTAACCTCCAAAGGGTTACACAAAATAGCTTATTCAAGTGTTTTTACGTATTGTATTAAACCTATGGTTTATGGTACACTAGTGTTTACACGGTACTCTACTACTACATACTACTGTATGGGTAGTAGAAAGGGAATATTGAACTTAGAGGTTAGACATGGGACGCCACCCAAACCTAAAGCCACTAAGAGTTGTTGGACGTAACCCTAAGTTAGAAGCTGAAGCAGACTATCTACGTAAGGTAGACCAGCAGCGTAAAGATAAGAAGTTGAAAGCTGCTAGGGAAATGATTTCTAAACTACATAAGTCTAAGTAGTAAACTGGCTACTAGTATATTGCCTAGTTGCAAATACTAACTCTTCTGGCCTTCTGCCAGCATCAAGCCTAATATAGGGCTTGCAATGCAACCCCCTATAGCTTAAAGTTATGCCATACCTAGCAACGGTTGCTAGTGTGTGTTGGAACCTAACGTAAGGAGCTATGACATGAACACTAGGGAAGTTACAAAGGAGGAGTTTGAAAGGTTTGTTGATGTTCAGGTTGGTGGTAAGTACAACATGCTTGACCCTAGAGCACGCCAAGCCACAGGGTTGAGTAAAGAAGTGTACACAGAGATCTTAACTAACTATGGTATCCTAAAGGCCAAGTTTCACGGTGGTAACTAACAAGCATGGAGGCTAACATGGTCAAGGTTATTAACACAACAGGATTAGGGTTAAGGTTAGCTGATGTAGTAGATGAGTTAGGTGATGGTGTGGTTTATGATGATGTGCCTGCTAAGCCTATTACTCACAACGGTAAGCTAAAGCTACAACACATAGAACCACCACAAAGGCAACCTGTAGAGCGTATGGATTTTGGTTACCCTTTAGAGGAGGATAATAGTGCAGACTAAGAATGGAGGCAAGCGTAGGCTCCTAAAGCTGTTGTTAGCTTTGGAGCAAAAACATGGTTCGTTTTATTTTGGATACAATGCGTTTCGTCTTAACCAGGAGCTTAACAATGCCCAAAGTAACAGCAGCCCCATCCAAGTTGAAGCTACACCAGTCGCCGGAGGACTTACAGGAGGACAAGCCCAAGACCACCAAGAAGACAACCAAGTCCGTAAGCACAAACGGCAAGCCTACTACTTCGGGGCAAACATCAGCCACAACAAAGCCCAAAGTAGTCAAACAGGAACTGGAAGTAATCTACCCCAAAGTGACAGCAAACATACTGGAAGGCCCAAGAGCACTAACAGCGGAAAAGGCAAAGAAGCTGCTAGGGTGGCAAGAGGAAAGCGAGAACATTAAGTTTGGTCCAGACAACCCACACCACCATGTAGACAATAAAGGTAAGAAGGTACGGTTTAACAACAATCCTCATAACCGCCCCTTTACGCCTAGCAATGCTGCCATGCTTTGCCAGGAAATACTAATGAAGCGTTGGGAGATAAACGGTGAGTCCATTATTATTGGTGAGTATGGTGGAATTATAAATGGTCAGCATAGTTTGGCTGCTTTAGTAATGGCAAACCAAATATGGGAAGACAAGCAAGGTCAATACCAAGACAACTGGCCTACACCACCTACCCTGGAAAAGGTTATTGTTTTTGGTATTAAGGAAACTGATAAGGTCATTAACACGGTAGATACAGCTAAACCACGTACCTTAGCTGATGTTATTTACCGTAGTGAGTACTTCCAGCACCTTAAAACAGGTGACAGGCGTAAGGTCAGCAAAATAGCTGACTATGCTGTTAGGACGTTGTGGGAACGTACAGGGGCAGCTAATGCCTACAGCCCAAAGCGTACCCATGCAGAAAGCCTGGACTTCATTGCACGGCACCCACGTATGCTTGAATGTGTTAAGCACATATATGAGGAGAATGGTACAGAGAACCGCATAGGCCAGTACCTAGCCCCTGGGCGTAGTGCTGCCTTGATGTACCTAATGGCATCGGCTACTACTGAGCGTGAGCAAGAAGATAAGATGGGCTATAGTGATCTACAAGAGACCACGAATGCCAGTGTTAAGCCTAGTGAGTTGCAGATTGATTTTGCCTGTTGGGATAAGGCCATGGAGTTTTGGGTACTCCTGGCTGCTGGTGAAACCAGATTCCTACCTATTAGGGCAGCTATTGCAGACTGCAAGAATGCTGAAGGTGGTGGTAGCCCAGCAGAGTACACAGCAGTCATTATTAAGGCATGGCTACTGTTTAATGATAAGAAGCCCATCACTGCTAAAGGCTTAGAGCTAGAGTATGCTGATAGGGATGGCGTTGATGTACTAAATGAAACACCTATCTGTGGAGGCATTGATCTAGGGAAGGCTGTAGTATGAATGCTAAACAAGCAGCTAAGATACTAGGATGTAGTAAGCTACACGTATTGAGGCTTATACGTGACAAGAAGATTAAGGCTAAGAAGGTTAAGATCATAGATGATGAGTATGAGCCTAATAGACCTAGGAGTAATGGTAGCTTTGGCTTTTATTATGAGATTAAACCTGAAGAAGTAGAAAAGGCCAAGAAGTTACCTAAGCGTTGTACAAGAGGTAAGAGTAAACCACGTTCAAGGAGTCTGTGATGCCTGCTAAACTATTAGATAATAATGAACCTGGAGTAATTAAGTTACTTGATATGGAAGATGGTCAAGTAGCAGAGATTGTTAATTTTGCCAATTATACAGGAATAGTCCAACGGTATAACTACGCTTTAGTTAAACTAGGGGAACCCTGCGGTTCAAGTTGGAGTACCTTGTTTGAAAATAAGGGTAGTCCAACTAAGAATACTTCTGAAGCAGGTAGAGCTACTGTTAGACTATTAACTAAGCATGACCTAGTTGTGTTTGATAATAATGGTTTAGATGGAGAAGATGAATAATGCCTAAGCAAACCACCACAAAGAAGCCTGTTAGTGCCTTACAAGCACTGACTAAGAAGGAGCAAGTTATGCAGGATGTGCCACACGTTATAGTCCAAGCCTTAGCAGGTACAGGAAAGACTACGACCCTTATTGAAGCAATCAAGCTGCTTAAGGGTCATGATGTAACCATTACCCCTAGTGAGCAACAACTAGAGATATGGAACCAGATTGGCCTTAGCCCTACCAATGCTACTTGTGGGATGGTAGCCTTCAATAAGTCTATAGCAGATGAGTTACAGCAACGTATGCCAGAAGGCTGTGAGGCTATGACCCTGCACAGCCTAGGCAACAAAGCTGTGACACAAGCTTATGGCAGACTTAAGTTAGACAAGAATAGGGTCACAGAGATTATTGCTAAGATCACAGGTATGGATATATGGGATCTACGCCGCAAGAAGCAAGTAGTCCTTAAAGCTACAGAAGACCTTGTAGCCCTATGTAAGCAGAACCTTATACATGAAGAGTCAGAGGTTAATCCTATGACTACTTCTTGGGAAGTAGCTTTGGATAACCTTGCTACTTATTATGACATTGAGCTTAATGGTAGTAAGACTGAAGTGTTTGACCTAGTACCTAAAGTATTGGAATATTGCCTTACACCAGAACGTGATAGGTGTATGGACTTCAATGATATGATATGGCTACCTGTTGCTCAAGGGCTAGCAGTACCTAAGTATGACTTACTGTTAGTTGATGAACGCCAGGATATGAGTAAGTGTCAGCAAGCATTAGTCCTAATGGCTGGCAAGCGTATCGTAGCAGTAGGAGATGAGCACCAAAGCATCTATGGCTTTGCAGGAGCAGATGCTAATGCTTGTAGTAACCTTAAGACCTTACTAGAAGTTACAGGTAAGGGAGTAGTAGAATTACCCCTAACAGTGACTAGACGTTGTGGTAAGGCTATTGTTAGGGAGGCACAAAAGTATGTCCCAGAATTCCAGGCTCACCATACTAACCCTGAAGGGAAAGTCCATCACAGCACATCTGTACTATATGGTTCACTCGTCCAAGCTGGAGATATGGTGCTATGTAGGATTAATGCACCGCTCGTCAGTGAGTGCTTCAAGTTCCTTAAGGAGGACCGTAAGGCTATCATTGCAGGGCGAGATATTGGGCAGGGTTTGATTAGGCTGATTAACAAGCTCTGCAAGAACCTAGAGAAGGCTAGTACTCCAGCTACTATACCTTGTTTGATTACAGCCCTAGGTGAATGGTACAAGCAAGAGAGTGAAAAGGAACTAGCCAAGCGTAACCCTAGTGACACACGCATAGCAGCCCTAGGGGATAAGTATGCTTGCCTAATCTGCTTTTGTGAAGCAGCCAACACAGTAGAGCAAGTTACCCAAAAGATTGAGGCTATATTCACGGATGATAAGACTGATGGTATCAGGCTTAGCT
>Ga0265320_10000173_pt1 | contig 54477 bp, 48 predicted proteins | sample 4827metaG_FD_202087 | JGI IMG/M metagenome (GOLD analysis project Ga0265320, IMG submission 202087) | Rhizosphere microbial communities from Carex aquatilis grown in University of Washington, Seatle, WA, United States - 4-8-27 metaG | ecosystem: Host-associated > Plants > Roots > Rhizosphere >...
TCGGCGATCGGCGATTGCGACAGCGGGTGCAGTGTGTCGCGGGACGCCTGGCAGAGCGGCCGGAGATGTCGTTTCCGAACGTATTCGAGAACGACCGCGAGCTGGAGGGCTTCTATCGGCTCCTGAGGAACGAAAAGGTGGACGCACAGAAGCTTCTCGCGCCACACGTAAGAAATACGGTCGAGCGGATCGAGCAGATTGATGGTCCAGTGTTGTGTCTGCACGACACGACGACGTTCACATTCGAGGGGCGAGAGAATCTCGGAATCATCGAGGGGAACATTCGGGGCTTTCTAGCGCACTGCTCGCTAGCTGTAGGGCTGGACGGCATGCCGCAGGGTGGAATGCGTATTCAGGCGTGGCAGCGCGATGCCAACAAACCAAGCCCTACCAAGCTCAGGAAGATGGGAATGTCCCAGTCTGCGGTCCGGGAGATGCCCTCAGAAATGGACCGGTGGGGTGAATCCATCATGGCCGTTGAGGACCTGATGGGACACCCCGGGAAACTCGTTCATGTAGCCGACAGCGAAGGCGATGACTACCGACTGCTGTCAAGGTTGAATCAGCGGGGATGCCGCTTCGTGGTGCGGGGTTGCTACGACCGGCAGATCATCGGGGGCGGTGAGCACACAGTCTTGACCACCCGGGTCTTGGTCGAGTCTCCGGTCGCGAGTCGTTCAGTGAAAGTGGCGGCCAGGCCGGCTCCAAAGACCAAAAGCGCCAGCCCCAGCAAGCGAAATGCGCCACGTCAAGGCCGCACGGCTGAACTCGAAATCCGAGCGGTAGCCGTCTCAATCAAACGTCCGAAGCTTTCGTCCGAGGTCGCTGCATCGGTCGAACTCAACGTGGTGCATGTCGTGGAGGCATCCCCGCCGGAGGGCCAAGCGCCGATTGAGTGGACTCTCTTAACCGGAGAGTCCATCGCCACTCCCGAGGCCATCCTGACGGTGGTGGACATGTATCGAAAGCGGTGGGTCATCGAAGAATTTTTCAAAGCCTTGAAGACCGGCTGCGCGTACGAGGCCCGCCAACTGGAAAGCTTCGCCAACTTCAGCAACGCCTTGGCGCTCTTCGTCCCGGTAGCTTGGGGCCTACTCCGGTTACGAGCACTCGAACGAGCCGACAGCAACCTCGCCGTCGAAGGGTGCTTCACGCCCGATCAAGTCTTCGTGCTTCGGGCCAAGTCGCAGACTCCGGTCGATACAGTCGCCCAGGCCCTTACCGCAATCGCCAGAATGGGTGGACACATCAAGAACAACGGTCGCCCAGGATGGCTTGTACTTTGGCGTGGCTTCCGCGACCTCTTGCTCTTGGCGTACGGCTTCGGCCTCGGAAGACGCAGTGCGACGATCTCCGATCAATCATGAGCGCAAGCGGGAGAGGGAAGGTGATCGTGGAGAGGCCGTCGTCACTCCGGTAGGAGGTCGGGGGGCAAAAGCGGGCTTGGGGGGCCGGTGATGATCAGCCAGAGCTGGTGGGCGGCGCGGGTGACGCCGATGTGGAACAGGTGGCGGGACTCGTCGTCGGCGCCGAAGCTGCTGGCGTTCACGTCCAGCATCACGACGTAGTCGAACTCCAGGCCCTTCACCTGCCGCGTGTCGGTGACGTCGACGCCGGGGCGGAACGTGAACTCCTGGGCGGTGATGCGGCGGAGGGCAGGCACCTCGGCGCGCCGCAGGCCATCGTAGTAGCGATCGGCCTGCTCGGCGTGGCGAGCCAGCAGCGCTATGGTGGCGCGCGGCTCGCGCGCCGCGAGATCGCGCAGGGCGTCCGCCAGGAACGCCACCGCCGCGCCGGTGGCGTTGAAGCGGAAGGCCTCGATGGGCGCGCCCGCTCGCTTAGCCTCGGGCGGGACGGCGTCGGCCAGCGGTCCCATCGCGTGGCGGGCCAGCGCCAGGATCTCGCGCGTCGACCGATAGGCGATGCGCAACGGTTCGATGGCCACGTGGGCGAGCCCGAGGTGCCCGAGCACGCCTCGCCAGTCGCCGAACCCGTTGTCGAGGAACAGCCGTTGCGACGTGTCTCCGGCCAGGGTGATCGAAGGAACCGCGCTTCGCTTCGCTCCGGCACCAGACCCGGCCCCAGCCCCAGCCCCGGTCGCGGCCCCGTCCGCGTGCGCCGTGCGCCCTATCAACACCGACAGCTTCATCGGTGAGAGATCCTGCGCCTCGTCCACGAACAGGTGCGCGAGCGGCTGATCGACCCCCCGCAACAGCTGGTGCGCGCGCAGCAGGATGGCGACGTCGTCGATGTCGAGGAACGGCTGATCGTCCTCCGTGCGCAGCCCATCGATGCCGGTCTCGCCCCGCACGTCCTCGTCGTCGTAGTCGTCACGCTCGGCCTCGACGCGCCGGATGCCCTCCGGCAGATCGATCTCGGGACGCTGGTCCGGCCGCTGATGGATCGGCTTCTCGGAGAGGCCGAGCGACGCCCAGTGCCCCGGCGAGGCGTTCGGGTCCGCGATGTCCGTGGCCGCCGAGGCGCGCTGCCCGCGCGCCGCGCGTCTTCGGGCGCGCTCCTCGGCCTTGTTCTCGGGCGGCCGCTCGCGCGGATCGCGGGCCACCACCGCGGCGACGCGAACCACCATGATTCGATGCGCCTCGTTGATGTCCGCCTCGGACAGCGGCATCTCGGCCGCGCCGTGCAGCAGCTCGAACAGGCGCTTGCGATCGGTGAGCAGCTCCGCCCACAGCTCCACGGCGCCGTGCGAGCCTTTCTTGCCCGGCTTCAGCTTGGCGCCCTTCAGCGCCGCCGCCCGCCGCTCGAGCTCGTGCAGCAGGGCGGGGTGGCTCTTCACGCGCGTGGTCGCGGGCGACGCGTCGTCGATGAACGTGGGCCGCAGCCAGGGGATCGCGCGGCGGAGCTCCTTCTTCGCCCAGTCGCCGAACGTCAACACGCGAACACCCTCGATTCCGAGCGAGGGCAGCACCTGGTCGATGTACGCGGCCAACCCCGCGCCGTACGTCACCACCAGCATGCGCCGGGGCGGGAAGCGCTCGGGAAACGTGTAGGCGAGGTACGCCAGACGGTGGAGCCCGATGGTGGTCTTGCCGCTCCCGGCGCCGCCCTGGATGACCACCACGCCGGCGTGCCGCGCGGTGATGAGCTCGAACTGCCGCGGGTCGATCAGCGCCGCGATCTCGGGCAGGTGCCGGTCCAGCCGCTGCGCGCCCTCGGGCGCCGCGCCGAGCGTGCCCCGCCGCACGGGAGGTGACAGGCCTGGCCGGGCTGCGCTGCGCTCGCCTCCAGAGAGCTCGTGCCAGGGCAGGTCCGTGCGCTCCCAGACGAAGGGCGCGCTCGCGCCGTGGTCGGCATCCGCTCCTGACGACCCCACCCCGGGCCGCGCGTGCTTCGCCCACACGCCTTGCGGGCTCGCCACGCGGCGGAGCACGCCTCCCTCGATGGTCACCGTTCGGCGCGCGACGATCTCGCCTTCGACGTCGCGGTCGCCGAAGCGCTCCTCGTAGTCGCTGCCTTCCTCGTAGCGGTAGTACAGCTGGCTGATGGGGGCGTGGCGCCAATCCACGATGTTGACGCGCGACTTCGGCTCGACGTAGGTCGCGCGTCCGATCAGCACGTCGCGCTCGATGACGCCCCGGCCCGCCACCGTCTCACGCAGGCGGAGGTGTCCGAAGTAGGGCGCCGCCGGGTCGACCAGGATCGTCTGTAGATCGGCGCGGGTCAGGGCGACGCCCTGCAGGCGCTCCATCTGCGCCACCAGCTGCGGAACGTCCTCGAGGCGCGCCTCGCCGATCTCGTCGCGCAGGGCGACCAGCTCCTCGTCCGCCCGCCGCCCCCCGGCCGCAGCGCCGGCAGTGTCACCTGAACGCTTCTTCGCTACGGGCGGGGCGGCCAACGCCTCCGCCAGGCTAGCCCGGACCCGCACGAGCAGCTGCTCCTCCTCCGCCGGGATCGCCGGCACTGCGGGCGCGTCGTCGCGCGCGCTCGCCTCAGCCGTAGCCTGCGGCGCCTCCGTCGCGAGCCGCGCCGCGGGGTGCTGTCCCGGATCGCGCATCGGTCGCGACATCGGCTCCGGCCTAGAGGGCGCGGACGGCGGTGACCAGCGCGTCCTTCGTCATGCCGAACTTTTCCATCAGGATGTTGCCGGGCGCGCTCTCGCCGAAATGATCGATGCCGAGCGCGAGGCCGCGGCCGCCGACCCACCTCGACCAGCCCAGCGTGACGCCCGCCTCGATCGAGACCCGCCGCTCGCACGTCGGCGGCAGCACGTCGTCGCGGTAGGTCCCCGGCTGGCGCTCGAAGCGCGAGAAGCAGGGCAACGAGACCACCCGCGTCCCCGGCCCGAGCTCGCGCGCGGCGGCCACCGCGTGCTGCACCTCGCTACCGGTGGCGATGAGGATGGTGTCGAGCGCCGCCGACTCCCTGACGAGCACGTAGCCCCCCCGGCCCACCCCCTCGCGCTTCGTCTTCGCGTCGCCCGGCAGCATCGGGACGTTCTGCCGCGTGAGCGCCAGCGCGGTGGGACCCTTCGTGTGCTCGAGCGCCGCTATCCAGGCGCCGGCGGTCTCCTCGGGATCCGCCGGCCGGATGACGTCGAGGCCTGGGATCACCCGCAACCCCATCACCGTCTCCACCGGCTGGTGCGTCGGTCCGTCCTCGCCCACGCCGACCGAATCGTGGGTGAAGACATAGATCACCGGCAAGCGGGCGATGCTTGCCAGGCGAATGCTCGGCCGCATGTAGTCGGCGAACACCAGGAACGTCGCGCCGCTGGGGCGCACGCCGCCGTGGTACGCGATGCCGTTCATGATGGCGCCCATCCCGTGCTCGCGGATCCCGATGCGGATGTTGCGGCCCTGCGGGCTGCCTGGCTCCCAGTCACCCCCGCCGGCGATGTAGTTGAACGTCGAGCCGTAAAGATCGGCGCTGGCGCCCACCAGCGCTGGCACCTCCTTCGCGACGACCTGCAGGACCGCCTCTCCCGCCTTCCGGGTGGCCACCTTCGTGTCGGCGGTGAACGGCGGGATCTTCTGCGACAGATCGTCGGGGACGCGAAGCGACAGCGCGTCGTCGAGCTGGCGCGCGCGCTCCGGGTTGGCCTCACGCCAGGCGCCGTAGGTGACCTTCCAGGCCTCGTGCTGCTGCTTCAAGACGCGGGCGCGCCCCGCGAAGAACGCCGTGACGTCCTCCGACACCCAGTACTTGTTCGCGGGCAAGCCCAGCTTTTCGCGCGCCTCGTCCGTGAACTTCGCGCCGCCCTCGCCGTGCGCCTTCTGCGTGCCCTCGACCTCGGCGATGCCCTTGCCGATCAAGGTGCGCGCGATCACCAGCCGGGGCTTGCCGCTCTTCGACGCCCGCGCCCGGGCCAGCGTCTCGTGAACCGCACCAAGGTCGTTCCCGTGTTCGATGACCATGACCTCGAACCCGTACGCCTCGAAGCGCTTCCCCGTGTCCTCGCTTTGCGACTTGTAGGCCATCGCGTCCAGCGTGACGTCATTCGAGTCGTAGATGAGGATGAGGTTGTCGACCTTGAAGTGGCCGGCCACGGCCGCCGCCTCCGAGGCCACGCCCTCCTGCATGCAGCCGTCGCCGGCCAGCGCCCACACGGTGTGGTCGAAGATGGTGTGCTCGGGCGTGTTGAAGCGCGCGGCGAGCATCTTCGCGGCGACCGCGTGTCCGACCGCGTTCCCGACCCCCTGGCCGAGCGGACCGGTCGTGGCCTCGATCCCGGGCGCGTACCCGAACTCCGGATGTCCCGGCGTCTTCGAGCCCCACTGGCGAAAACGCTTGATCTCGTCCATCGACAGCGGGTAACCGCTGAGGTGCAGCCACGAATACAGGAACATGCTGCCGTGCCCGGCGGACAGCACGAACCGGTCGCGGTTGATCCAGGCGGGGTCGCCCGGATCGTGACGAAGCAGGTCCCCGTACAGGGCCGCGCCGATCTCGGCGCAGCCGAGCGGCAGGCCGAGGTGGCCCGAGGCGGAGGCGTGAACGGCGTCCATGGCGAGGCCCCGCGCGATGTTCGCTGCAGCTTGTAGTTTTCCTAGGTCCGGCATGGGGCTATCTTTTCACACTGCCTCGGTCGCGGCCAACGGTTCGCGCGACCGATCGCAGAAACGTCCAGAACGGTTTGAGTACGAGGAGGCACGGATGCAAGTCGGAATGATCGGGCTCGGGCGCATGGGCGCGAACATGGTGCGGCGCCTGATGCGCGGCGGACACGAGTGCGTGGTCCATGACGTCTCGCCGGAAGCGGTGCGGGGGATGGCGGGTGAGGGCGCCGTGGGCGCGACCTCCCTCGGTGAATTCGTGGGCCGCCTCGCCCAGCCGCGGGTCGTGTGGCTGATGGTGCCCGCCGGCGTCGTCGACGCGACGCTCGAGCACCTCGTGCCTCACCTCGCGCCGGGGGACATCATCATCGACGGGGGCAACTCCTACTACCGCGACGACATCGATCGTGCGAAGCGGCTGACCGCGCAGGGGTTGCACTACGTCGACTGCGGAACCAGCGGCGGCGTCTGGGGCCTCGAGCGCGGGTATTGCCTGATGATCGGCGGCGAGCCGGCGGTGGTCGGCAGGCTGCAGCCGCTGTTCGCGACGCTCGCGCCCGGGTCGGGCTCGATCGAGCGGACGCGCGGGCGCCAGGGTCCGCCCAGCACGGCCGAACAGGGTTTTCTGCACTGCGGGCCGTCGGGCGCGGGCCACTTCGTGAAGATGGTCCACAACGGCATCGAGTACGGCCTGATGGCCGCGTACGCCGAAGGGTTGAACATCCTGAAGAAGGCGGACATCGGCAAGGCCACCCACGCCCTCGACGCCGAGACCACGCCGCTGCGGAATCCCGAGTACTACCAGTTCGACTTCAACCTGGCGGACGTGACCGAGGTCTGGCGGCGCGGCAGCGTCGTGGCGTCCTGGTTGCTGGATCTCACGGCCGCCGCGCTGAACGGCGACGCCAAGCTGGAGAAGTTTTCGGGCCGGGTGTCGGATTCGGGCGAGGGCCGCTGGACCATCAACGCGGCGATCGACGAGGCGGTGCCCGCGAACGTGCTGTCCGCCGCGCTGTTCGAGCGCTTCAGCTCGCGCGGCGAGGCGGAGTTCCAGGATCGCATCCTGTCCGCGATGCGGTACGAGTTCGGCGGCCACGTCGAGAAGGCCCACGGAAAATGATGGCCCGCGCGGGCCGTCGAGAGGGCGCGTGCGGATGACTTCACAGGGCACGCCCCCCGGGCCCGGCAGCGGGCTCCAGGCCGTGGCGGCGCGCGCGGCGGAGCTCGTCGAGGAGGGCGCGACCGTCGGCCTCGGCACCGGGCGCGCCGCCTCGGCGTTCATCACGGCGCTCGGCGCGCGGGTGCGCGCCGGGCTGAAGGTGACGGCCGTCCCTTCGTCCGAGGCGTCGGCCGCGCTCGCCCGGCAACTCGGGATTCCGATCGTCGCCATCGCGGAAGACGTCGAGCTGGCGCTGACCGTCGACGGCGCGGACGAGGTGGCGCCGAACCTCGACGTCGTGAAGGGGCGCGGCGGTGCCCTCGTCCGCGAGCGGATCGTGGCCGCGGCGTCGCGGCGGCAGGTGATCCTGGTGGGGCCAGACAAGCTCGTGAGACACCTCGGCGAGCGCGGTCCCGTCCCCGTCGAGATCGTCCCCATGGCCGAGGGCTTCGTATTGCGTCGGTTGAAGGCGCTGGGGCTGCGGCCGCAGCTGCGTCCGGGTGCCGCGGGCGGTGGTCCGTTCGTCACGGACAACGGCAACCGGATCCTCGACTGCCTCGTCGCCGGGCCCCTCGCGGACGGGGCGGCCGCTCGCCGGCTCGAGACGGCGATTCGCGCGATCGCCGGCGTCGTCGACACGGGGCTGTTCCTCGGAACCGCAGAGCGCGTGCTCGTGGGCCACCCGGATGGCCGCGTCGACGTCATGACACGAGGGGGCGGCTGATGGTGACGTCGCTCGATCCTGCGATCGACACGGTCGTGCTTCCAACCCGCGAATTGGCCATGACGGCGGCGGCCGGGGCGATCGTCGCCGCGGCGAAGGCGGCCGTCGACGCCCGGGGGCGTTTCTTGTTGGTGCTCTCGGGCGGGTCGACGCCGAAGGCGCTTTACACCCTCCTCGCGACGCCGGCGTATTCGTCGCTCATCGACTGGTCGCGCGCGCACGTGTTCTGGGGCGACGAACGCTGCGTGCCGCCGGAGGACCCCGCCAGCAACTTCCGCATGGCGCGCGAGGCGCTGCTCGATCACGTCCCCGTTCCCGCGGCGCAGCTCCACCGCATGCGTGGCGAGGACGACCCCGTGCGCGCGGCGGCCGCGTACGAGGCGGTGTTGCGCGGCCTGTTTCCCGACGGCGCTACGCGGTTCGACCTGGTGCTGCTGGGCATGGGCGACAACGGACACACCGCGTCCTTGTTTCCGGGCCTCGCGGCGGTGCGCGAGGCCGTCCGCCCGGTGGTCGCCGAATACGTGCCCGAGGTCGCGATGTGGCGCCTGACGTTGACCCCGCCCGCGATCAACGCCGCCGCGAAGGTGATGTTCCTGGTCGTCGGTCACGACAAGGCCGCGATGCTGAAGCAGGTTCTGAGCGGCCCACGCGATCCGAACCGCCTCCCGGCACAGGCCATCGCGCCCGTGCGCGGCGAGCTCACGTGGATCCTGGACGCCGCCGCCGCGGCGGTGACTTAGCGCGCATCGAGAAGCGATTTCCGTTTTGGGCTAAAGAAGACGAACCGTGCGGATGTTGCGTTTGTTGCTCGCGGTGGCGGCCATCGCGGCCGAGGCGGCCGCCTACTTGCAAGAGCACCGTCGTCTGACCGTCGTGCTCCGCCTCTCCGGACGCGAAGGCCGCGACTACCTCGAACGCACCCAACGGCGTGGCGCCCGCGTCATGCTCGGGCTCACCGTGTTCCTGGCGCTCGGCGCGTCCATCGCGTGCGTCGTCGCCGCGCGGATGGGAGCCGGCGCGCGGCCGCGATGATCGGGCTCCTCGCCATCGTCCTGCTGGTCGTCGTCGCCGGGGCGCGCCTGCGCGACGGCGTCAAGCTTCGCCAGCAAGAGGTGGTCCTGGCCAAGCTCGCCGTGCCGGAGGCGCATGCGTACTACGAGGTGCTCCGCAAGCGCGCCCGCCAGGTTCGGATCCTGCGCGCCGTCGCGCTGCTGTCCATCGTTGCCCTCGGCTACGCCTACCGCCGCGGCATCGCCGGTGCGCCCGCTCCGCACGGGAGCAACGCGACGGCGCTCCGGACGCCTTGAGGGTGTCCCCAGGCGCGCAACCACACGACGAAGAACAAGACGCCTAGGAGGATCGCCGGCAATGTCAGGCTGCGAGGGGATTCGCCCACTCGAGTCCCCCGAAGCGTGCGAAGTCTCCGTCGGTCGAGCATAGGGTGAGCCCGTGCTCGATCGCGATCGCCGCGAGGTGCGCGTCGGGCACGAGATTGGCCCGTCCGCCGGCCGCGCCGAGGAGTCGCGCGAGCACTTCTCGATGCCTCTCCGTCGCCGCGGGGATCCAGACGACCGGGACGTCGAGCCAGTTTTCGACCTGCTTCCACGCGCGGGCCACCGACAACGGGCGGGCGAAGATTCGGGGATTCGAGACGAGGCGAACGAAGGCGAGCAAGCTCGGCCACGGCAGCCCGACCTGCGCTCGGCCGCTCAACTGCCCGTCGAGCCAATTCCGCGCGGGTTCGTGCTGGTCGGAGGATCTGACGTGAGCGTAGACGAGCAGGTTGGCGTCGACGAGGATCAGCGGAACCCCTCACCTTCGGCGAACGCCAGCGCTTCGCTCACGTCGTCAAGCGAGCCGACCAGGCATCGGCCGAGGTCCACGGTCGGCGTTTTGTGCGGACGACTCGCGAGCTTCTGGCTCCGCCGGGTGACGAACTCGCGAACCGCGAGGTTGATGACCTCTTTCGGCGAAAGGCCCTCCTGTCGCTGAAGACGGTCAAGCGCCGCCGCGACGTCGTCCGAGAGAGTCACGGTTGTTCGCATGCATCAAAGCATAGCTCTGTGATGCGCTGATGCAAGCCGCCGGCAACCATCGCGGCCCACCCCTGGTTTCGGTCTCAGCGGCGCCCGCCGGTGTCGAGATTCGGTACGCGTTCGAAGTGAGCCAGAGCTCGCGTGAGGAGAGTGCCGCCCTTGTCGAGACAGACGCCCGCAAAGAGATAGTCGGCCAATCCGATTCCTGCACCTTGACCTTCAAGGTGGATGCGCGCTTCGGCTGCCCGCGCCGCCGATTGCTCCTCGACCGGCTGTGCTAACCGGTGCCGCCCTCCCGGAGGCCGTGGAGATCGGCGATCAGACTCACCGAGCGCCGCAGCCCTACTGGCGAATCCAGTCCACGACGAACTGACCCTGGCCGCCGCCTTTCACGCTCCCCCCCGTCGCCGCCACGCCCGGCGGGCTGGCGGTCAGCAGATCGTCGGTCCAGGGCCCGTCGGCGGGCGCGCCGCTCGCGAGGATGCAAGACGAGTCCGTGCACTGGTCCAGCTTCCACGCGAGGCCGCTGATGTTGTTCGTGGCCATGAAGTCGAACCAGTTCATCGTCTCGGCCGCGCAGACGATGTTGTTCGAGCTGCTGGCCACGCCGCCGTCGGCCGGCGTCGCGCCGAACTCCGTGATGAACAGGGCGGCGCCGGCCCCGATGGCCCGTGCCGCCTTGCTGCGCAGCGACTGGCGGTGGGTGCAGGCGTAGAAATGCAGGGTGTAGAGCAGGTTCGTCCCGGCGACGGGGTCCACGGCCGCGAGGTCGACGTCCTGCGAGTAGGTCGGCGTGCCCATGATGATCAGGTTGTCGGGGTCGACCGCGCGGATCGCCGCGACGACGGCCTCGTGATACGGCTTGATCTGCGCCCACGTGACCCCGACCGGTTCGTTGTAGGGCTCGTAGATCACGTTCGGCGTGGTGCCGAACTCGGTCGCCATGGTGGTGAAGAACGCCGACGCCTGCGCCATCTGCGTGGTCGCGATCTCCGTGTGCCAGTCGATGATCACGTACAGGCCCAGGTCGATGGCGTTCTGCACGATGGTCTCGACCTTCGTCTGCATGGTCGCCTTGCTTGCATCGCTCGACAGGTAGCCGCCCGACACCTCGATCCCCATCGCCGCCCGGATCACCGACAGCCCCCAGTTGTCCCGTGCGTACTGCAGCGCCGCCTTGCTCTCGGCGAACGGCCTCGATTCCCAGTTGAGCCACATGCTGCTGGCGCCACGTAGCTGAACGGGCACCCCCGCCGCATCCAGCAGCTGGGTGCCGACGACCTGGAGCTGTCCGTGGTCGGCCACCGGGTTCCGTGGCCCCGGAACGAACGGCGGATAGGGCGAGCCCCCCGTGCCCAGCCCGCCGATGCCGCCCCCCACGCCCGTCCCGCCGGTGCCGAGCGGCAGGCTATCCCCTGGAGGATCCTTCGCGCAGGCCGCCAGAAGGCCAAGGCAAAGGCAGCCTGCAAGGGCCGCCCCGCTTCGCTGGTTGAGGAGGGTGACAGGGTCGTTCGCCATACTGAGCGGGCCTTTCTGTTCGGGGGGCATCAGGGATCAAGTATAGGTTGAGTCCTCTCGCCCTGTCGGCGGCTCAGAATCCGGCGGACGGGTGCGCCGGGTCACGGCGGGCCGGGCTGTTTCGACGCTTGTCGTCGCCGCGGTTCGATGCGAGGGTAGAGCCCCATGCGGGGAAAGCGATTGGGGGTGGTGGGCGTCGCGGTCCTCGCAGTTGCAGGCCTCGTCACGCATTTCCGGGGCAAGGCCTCTTTTGCCCGCAGGGCCCCCCCCGTGGCGTCGATTGCCACGGCTGCGCTGCCGCCATCGCCGCGCGAGATTCCCGTCGGCGCGCGTCTCCCCGCGCTGACGCTGCTCGACGATGGCGGTCAGCCTGTCGCGCTGTCGTCGGTGCGAGGCAAGCCGACCGTGTTGTTGTTCTTCCGCGCCACGAGCTGTCCGATCTGCCGGTCGCAGCTCACCGCGTTCGCCCAGACGGCCGCCCGGTTCGAGGCTTCCGGCATCCAGGTGGTCGCCACCAGCCCGGACTCCCCCGCCGCGCTCGCGGAGATGCGCCGCGAGCTCGGATTGCGCATGCGGCTCCTATCGGACACCGGCGAACAAGCCGTCAGCGCGCTCTGCGGGGGCCTCGCCCACTGTCAGATTCTGGCCGACGCCGCGGGCGTCATCCGCTGGGGCGCGTTCTCGGAGAGCTGGTGCCACCCGCCGCCGCCCGAGTTGCTCCTCGCCGCGCTCCACGACGCTCCCCTCGCGTCCGCCGAGCGGTGACTGGGCGACCTGAGTCGCGCGCGGGCCGTCAGCCCACGACCTGTTCTTGCAGCATCATGGCATGATCCTCGTGCTCGAGCTTGTGGCAGTGGAAGACGTAGGTCCCCGTGAAGCCGTAGAAGCGAATGATGACGCGCGCGCGGCCGGCGGGCGGAATCGACACAGTGTCCTTCCAGCCGCGCAGGGCCGGAGGTGGCGGCGCGCCGTTGATGTCGAGGATCTGGAACGGCACCAGGTGGTGGTGAAACGGGTGCGTCTGCGTCTGCTCGCCGTTCTCGATCTCCCAGAGCTCGGTGGTCCCCAGCCTGGGACGAAAATCGATCCGCGCCGGATCGAAGCGCAGTCCGTTCATGGTCCACTTGCCATCGGCGAGCTGAAAGCGAATTCGCCGGCGTTTCGTCGCCTCGGCCTCCGGCACGCGCGGCACGTCGGCCAGACGCTCCGGCACCCGGCTCGGATCCGCCTCGCGTCGCGCGACCTGGAAGCGCATGACGTCGGGCAGCTCGGGCCAGGTGGCGTCGAGGTTGCGAAGCACGATGGCATCGCCAGGCTTCGCGCCGCCGAAATCAACGACGACGTCGGCGCGCTCTGCGGGGGCGAGGGCGATGCTCTCCGCGACGACCGGGGCCTCGAGCATGCGACCGTCGGACGCGACCTGGACGAGCGGCGCGCCATTGCCGAGCGCGAGACGAAGGTTGCGCGCGTTCGCCGCATTGATGAAGCGGAAGCGGTAGCGGCGGGTGGCGACCGAGAGGAATGGCGTATGAACGCCGTTCGCGCAGAGCGTATTGCCGAGCACGCCAGTGAAGACGGAGCCCGCGTTGACGTCGTAGGCGAAGCCGTTCTGGGCGTCGAAAACGCGATCCTGAATCAAGATGGGGACGTCGTATTCGCCGGCGGGCAACCCGAGCGCCTCATCCGCGGGATCGCGGATGAGGTAGATGCCAGCCAGCCCCCGATAGACGTGCGGGCCCGTCAATCCGAAGGTGTGGTCGTGGTACCAGTACGTGCCGGCCGGCTGATTGTTGGGGTACTTGTAGAGGCGGCTCGCGCCCGGCTTGATGATGTCGAGCGGGTGGCCGTCGCTGCTCGCGGCCACGTGATGGCCGTGGTTGTGGACATTCACCGGCTCCGAGAGCTGGTTCTTCACCGTGAGCCAGATCGGCCGCCCCCGCGTGGCCACGATGGTCGGACCGGGCCAGAGGCCGTCGAAGCCGAGCACGGCGGTGGGCGCGCCCGGCAGCGGCTGCCCCGACGCCTCGCGGACCACCAGGTCGATCTGATCGGCGGTCCCGCTCGTGAGCGTCGGCCGCTTGATCGCTGGGACGGGCAGCGGTCGCGAGAACGTCGGGGGTCGCACGGTGCCAAAGTCGCCGGTGAGCTTGGCCCAGGGATTATCAGGCGGCGTGTCGGCGCGCGTGGCGCGGCCGGCGAGGAGCGCCGATCCACCGCCACCGAGGCCAGCCGCCAGAAACTCACGACGTCGCATGAGGGCGCGGCTTACGGGCATTGGCAACCAAGCTACCAAAGAACGTCCGGGACAAGCCACCAGTCCACCCGCTTGGTTCGGAGGCACGGCTGTCATTGCAATTTGACAGCGCGCAGATTTTGCGGCCTTCTCTTCCGCCAAAGGGGGATCCGCAAGCATGCTCAAATTGACGATGGTGATTGGTGGAACGATGGTGGTACTGCTCGGTGTCGCTGCGCCTGCGCGCGCGAAGTCGGCCAAGGACGATACGGCCAAGCGGGGGGCTTACCTGGTGATGGTGGGGGGCTGTAATGATTGCCACACGCCCTTGAAGATGACCCCCATCGGGCCCATGCCCGACATGGACCGCATGCTCAGCGGGCATCCGGAAGGGCAACTCGATCCGGCGGGCACCCCGGCCAAGACGGACCTGGCGTTGTCCGGGCCGGACCTGACCTCCTGGAAGCTGCCGTTCGGGATCGTGTACACGCGAAACCTCACGCCCGACAAGACGGGGCTCGGCGAGTGGACCGAGGCGCAGTTCATCAAGACCTTGCGAACGGGCCGGCACCAGGGCGAGGCGCGACCGTTGTTGCCTCCAATGCCTTGGTTCAACTACGGGGGCATGACGGACGAGGATCTGAAGGCCGTGTGGGCCTTTCTGCGCTCGATCAAGCCGATCAAGAACACCGTGCCCGATCCGAAGGTGCCGCCGCCGGTCCTCGAGCAATTCGCGAAGACGAACGCCGCGGTCGTGGACATCGTCATCAACCACAAGGCGCCCCCCCCGCCACCGGCGGCTCCCGCCGCCCCCGCGGCGGCCGCTGGCGGGGCCATGACCGCTCCCGCGGTACCCGCCGCGCCGAAGAAGTAGGCCGGCGCGCCGTATTCAGTTGTCCACGAGATAGAGGTGGGCGAGGCACTGCTCGTCGTCGGGCGCCTCGCCCAGCCTCACCTCGTCGGTTCGGCTGGTGGTGTCGAGCTCGCACGTGAGCGTGAGCTCGTCGCCAGCAGCGAGATCGATCGGGGCGGCGGCTCGAAAGAGCTGTTGATCGTAGACGTCCCAATGTCCGAAGTGGGCGAGACACTGGCGCTGCCCCGCGCGTGTGCGCACCAGGTCCAGCACCCGACCGAGGGTGTGCATCCTCGGCGCGACGCCGAGGAGCGTGGTCGGGTGGGGGACCGTCCAGGCCGCGCGAACTCGCGCCTGTGTCAGCCCGGGCGCGAGGGTGAACGGCGCGGAACGAAGCGGCATGAGACGCGCGGCGCGAGAGGCGGCGCCGGTCGCGAGCACGAAGCGCGCGCGGACGGGGATGCCCGGCGCCGAGGCGATCAGATCGTAGCGGAGCTGCACCACGAGCGTGGATGCGCGGTCGAGGGCCACGCCCGTCCCGTAGGGCAGCCGCTGCTCGGGGGTATTCCGTGACCAATCGGCCAGCAGCCGCGCGCCGGTGATGTCCGGAGCCCCGTAGCACGCCCAGCCGGGGCCGGGGTCGGCGGCATCCAGCGCGCGGGCTCGGTGGTTTGCCGCGGCGCCGGTGAGCTCGTAGAGGGCAGCTTGCCTCACCGCACCGGCGGGCTCCGCCGCCACCGCCACCCCGATGATCGACGTCGACACGGCACGCCGGTCGCTCACGAGGAAACATCGGACCGCGCGATCGCCCAGCCCGGGCGCGAATGCCTCTCCCGTGTCGACGGTCAGGGTGACCGCTGGGCGGGCTGGCGCTCGCGCAGCTTCCTCGCGCGCCGGCGGCGCCGCTCGCTCGGCCCCGCGCGGGGCGCCACCCTCGACCCATGCCCCGAGCAGCTCGATCTCGGCGTCGGTCATCCACGCCGCGTCGGCCCACCGGCCACACAGCCCCGTGTCGTCGGCGCCGAACGGCGGCATCATCCGACGCCGCACAGCCAGCAGCGCTGGCGCCGCCGCGCGCCGGGCGTCTTCGTAAGTGCCGAGCGGAGGAGGGGCGAGCCCAGCACCTCCGCCGCCGCCATGGCACGCGCCGCAGCGCCGACGGAGCAGCGGCGCGATGTCGCCCGCCCAGCTGGGCGTCGGCGCCGGGGCGACCAGGGCGGGCGCTGGCTGGCGTCGCGCTTCGTCCGGCCTCCGACAGCCGCCTCCACCGAAGGCCCCGGCGGCCCCCAGGCACACGAAGATGGAGGCGATGTCCCGCCCGCGCGTACGGTTCGCCACGCCGGGAGTATTCGCTACCCGGCGGCGCTGAATCCGGTCCGCTCCGCCACCAGCGCCCTCAGCGCGACGCTCAGCTTCTCGCGAACATCCTTCGGCAACGAGGCGATCGTCGCCGGTGGCTTCGCCGCCTCCGCAAACAGCTTGCGGCGCAGCTCCCGCCCCTTCTCGGTGACGGCGAGCATCTTCACCCGGCGGTCGTTTTCGGCCGCCTGCCGCTCGATCAGCCCGCGCGCCTCCAGCTTGTCGACGACGCCGGTGACGTTCGAGGCGTCGCAGACCAGGTAGTCGGCGAGCGCGTTCATCGCCACCGGGGTTCCTGGATCGAGGAGGCGCAGCGCCAGACCCTGGGTGGGCGTCAGCCCCAACCCGTCGCAGATGCCCGTCCACCAGACCCGCTGGCTGAGCGAGAACTCGATCAGCAACTGCCAGAGCTCGTCCGGAGGATGGGCAGGAGATCGCGCCGTGAGCTTCGCCGCCGAGGCTGTTCCGTGTTTCATGAAGCTTCACACTATTTCATCCCAACACAGTTGACAACCTAAACGATTGGGAACATACATCAACGCACAAAATGCGCGACCAGTTTCCCGATGGGGGTAGAGCCATGAGTGTTCAGTTACGAAAGTTGCCAGTCGCCGGGTGGGGCGCCGTCGTCTTGTTGTCCGCGGCGGGCTGCGCGAAGTCGGAGGCCGGTCCGAGCCCCGCCCCCGCGGTGGTGGAAGCCCCCGCGATCTCGGTGAAGCTCGGGGCCGCCACGCCGATCAAGATCCCGCGCGTGCTCACGCTTTCGGGCAGCCTGACCGGCGCCGAGCAGGCCCAGGTGGCGGCAGGGGCCACCGGCAAGATCCTGGCGACGTACGTCGAGCGGGGCTCCGTCGTCAAGAAGGGGGCCGTGCTCGCGCGGCTCGACGTGCGGATCCTCGGGGCGCAAGCCGAGGAGGCGGCCGCCCAGGTCGAGACCCTGAAGGCCCAGCAGTCCCAGGCCCGCCTCGACTGCGATCGCACCCAGCACATGTTCGACAAGGGCGCGATCGCCAAGGCCGACTTCGATCGGACCCAGACCCAGTGCGTGACGGCGAAGTGGTCGCTGGCGGCCGCCGAGGCGCGGAAGACCCAGGTCGCCGAATCGCTGCGAGACGCGCAGATTCGCGCGCCGTTCTCCGGGCTGGTCGTCGAGCGGGCGGTGACCGCCGGCGAGTACGTGCGGGCTGATTCCCGGGTCGTCACCCTGGTCTCGGTCGATGCGCTGCGCGTCGAGCTGACGGTCCCCGAGTCGGACGTGGCGCGCATCAAGCCGGGGATGGTCGTGGACTTCCAGACCGCCGGCAGCGAAGCGCGCCACCTCGGTCACATCAAGTACATCGGCCCGTCGGTGCGGCAGCAGAGCCGCGACGCGGTCGTCGAGGCGACGGTGGACAACCCTGCCCACGAGCTGCGTCCGGGCATGTTCGTCACCGCGCGCCTCGCGCTCGGCGAGGATGCCGTGCCCGCGGTGCCGAAGTCGGCGGTGAGGGTCGACGGCGCCCAGCGGCGCGTGTTCGTGGTGGTCGACGGGCGGCTGGAAGAGCGCGTCGTCCAGGTCGCCGAGGAGCGGGCAGGAGCAATCCCCGTCCTGAACGGACTGAAGCCCGGGGATCAGGTCGTCGAGAACCTGACGGCCGACGTGCGTGACGGCGCGCGGGTGAAGTGAGGGCGCCATGCAGTGGCTCGCCAGCATAAGCGTCCGTCGCCCCGTCTTCGCGACGGTGCTGATCCTCGTCATCGCCGTCGTCGGCATCGTCGGCTACCGGAACCTCAGCCTGGATCGCTTTCCGAAGGTCGACCTCCCCATCGTCGTGGTGATCACGTCGCTGCCGGGCGCCGCCCCCGAGCAGGTGGAGACCGAGCTATCGGACAAGATCGAGGAGTCCGTCAACACCATCAGCGGCATCGAGGAGCTGCGCTCGATCTCGACCGAGGGCATCTCCCAGGTCATCGTGTCGTTCACGCTCGACAAGAACATCGACATCGCCACCCAGGAGGTGCGCGATCACCTGTCGACGGTGCTGCCGGATCTCCCCGAGGGCACCAAGACACCGGTGGTCAGCAAGCTTGATCCCGCGGACGCCCCCATCCTGTCGGTGGCGCTCGAGTCGTCGCGGCCGGTTCGCGAGGTGACCGAGTACGCGGACCACGAGCTGCGCCAGGCGCTGGAGAACGTGGCGGGCGTCGGCCAGGTCAGCATCCTCGGCGGTCGGAAGCGCCAGATCCAGGTGTACGTCGACGCGAACAAGCTGCGCGCCGCGGGGCTGTCGGTGATCGACGTGCAGCGGGCCATCGTGGCGCAGAACCTCACCACGCCCGGCGGCGCCATCGACACGGGGCCGCAACGCTACACCTTCCGCGTGAAGGGGCGCGTCGACAGCGTCGAGGCGCTCGGCGACGTCGTCATCCGCGACATCAACGGCCACCCCTTGCAAGTGCGCGACGTGGCGACGGTGGTGGATGGCGAGGAAGAGGCCGACACGGCCGCCAACGTCGACGGCCACCAGGCGGTGTTGCTGCAGATTCGCAAGCAATCGGGGGAGAACAGCGTCGCGGTCGTCGACGCGCTGCGGGCGCGCATGAAGGAGTTCGAGCCTGCGCTGCCGGCCGGCTACAAGCTGCGCGTCGTCCGCGACTTCACCGAGGTGACCCGCACCAGCGTCGCGGCGGTCAAGGAGCACCTCACGCTCGGCGCCCTGCTGGCCGCCCTGGTGGTCCTGCTGTTCCTGGGCAACCTGCGCAGCACCATCATCGCCGCGCTCGCGATTCCCACGTCGATCGTGGGCACCTTCCTGGGAATGTGGCTGTTCGGATTCACGCTGGACACCATCACGCTGCTGGCGCTGGCGCTGGCGGTCGGCATCGTCATCGACGACGCCATCGTGGTGCTCGAGAACATCTTCCGTTTCATCGACGAGAAGAAGATCCGGCCGATGCCGGCGGCGATCTACGCCACCAAGGAGATTGGCCTGGCGGTGCTGGCGACCACGCTGTCGCTGCTGGCCGTCTTCCTGCCCGTGGCGTTCATGAACAGCATCCCGGGGCGGTTCCTGCGCAGCTTCGGCCTGACCATGGGGGTGGCCATCGCCATCTCCCTGTTCGTGGCCTTCACGCTGACGCCGATGCTTGCGTCGCGCTGGCTGAAGCTGGATCTCCGCCCGGCCGCCGAGCGCAAGAAGAACATCCTCGAGCGCGGCGTGGACATCTTCTATCGCCCTATCGAGCGCGCCTACATGGCGATCCTGGGCTGGGTGCTGCACCCGTGGCGCCGGCTCATCGTCGTGGGGCTCTGTCTCGTGGCGCTGGTCGCGATCGTTCCGCTGGCGAAGAGTCTGCCGGGGGGCTTCCTGCCCAAGAACGACGAGGCCCAGTTCCAGATCGACGTTCGGACCACCGAGGGGACCAGCCTCGCCGCGACCATCCTCGCGGCCGAGCGCATGGCGCGGCAGGTGCGCGACTGGCCGGAGGTCACGTCGACCGTCGTGACCATCGGCGACAATTTTCAGAAGACGCCGAACGTCGCCTCGATCTTCGTGCGCTTGTTGCCGCCGGACAAACGGAAGCTGTCGCAGGACGAGCTCCAGCAACGCGCGCGCAGCCAGATCCTGCCGCTGCAGCCGAAGGACTACCGCATCTCCGTGTCCCAGGTCCCGGCGTTCGGCGCGGGCACGTTCAGCTCGGCCACCGTGCAGTACACGCTGATGGGGCCGGATCTCGGCAAGCTCACCGTTTATTCAGACGAGATCAGCAAGAAGTTGAAGGCGGTTCGCGGCGCCGTCGACGTGGACACGACCTTCGTCGCCGGCAACCCCGAGGTCGTCGCGGTGGTGAACAGGCGCAAGGCGGCCGATCTGGGCGTCAGCGTGAGCGACGTGGGGTTGGCATCGCAGCTACTCATCGGCGGCTTGAAGGTGTCACGTTACGAGGACCAGGGGCGCGAGTACGACATCCTCGTCCGGGCGAGCGAGCCCTATCGCACCAACCCGGCCGCGCTCTCCGAGCTGACGGTCCCGTCCACGAAGCTCGGGACGGTTCCGCTGCTCGACGTCGTCGAGCTCACGCGCGCGGAGGGACCTTCGAAGATCGATCGCCTGGCGCGACAGCGCCAGGTGACGTTCCTGGCGAACACTGCCCCCGGCGTCGGCAACGGCGAGGTGGGCACCGCGCTGGAGAAGCTCGTGGCCGACATGCACCTGCCCGCCGAGTACCGGTTCTCCGCGTTCGGCCAGTCGAAGGAGTTGAAGCGGACCGGCGGCGCGTTCATGATGGCGTTCGGGCTGGCGTTCATCTTCATGTACCTGATCCTGGCGGCGCAGTTCGAGTCCTGGCTCCACCCGATCACCATCTTGCTGGCGCTGCCGCTCACGGTTCCGTTCGCGCTGATCTCGCTCAAGATCCTGCACCAGGGCCTCGACATCTTCACGTTCCTCGGGATCCTGGTGCTGTTCGGCGTGGTGAAGAAGAACGCCATCCTGCAGATCGACCACATCAATCAGCTGCGCGCGCGCGGGCAGTCGCGGCGGGACGCCATCCTCCACGGAAACCGCGATCGGTTGCGGCCGATTTTGATGACGACGGCGGCGTTCGTCGCCGGTATGTTACCGCTCGTGTTCTCCGAGGGTATCGGCTCCGAGTTCAACAAGGCCACGGCCGGACCAGTGGTCGGCGGCCAGATCCTGTCGTTGTTGCTGACGCTGCTGGCGACGCCCATCTTCTACACGTTGTTCGACGACCTCTCCGTTCGCGCGAGCCGCATCGTACGGGCCGTGATGGGGATCGTCGGGGCGCGCCCGCGCTCGCTGGCGGAGATGGGCGCCGACGAGGTGATGCCGCACGAAGAGGATCCCGAGCTGGCTTCGGCGGCTGCGGCACGACGTGCCGCGAGCACGTCGGCAGGGGTGGTGTCGTGATGCGGTTCCCTTCGACGATGGTCGTGTTTGGCTCCCTGATCTGCTGGTGCACGGCGGTCGCGCCGCTCGGCGCCCACGCGCAAGCGGAGGCCCCGGCGGCGGTAGCGGCCGTGGCCGCTCCCGCGCCGCCCGCCGCCGATGGGTCCACGCCCGGCCGGACGCTCACCCTCGATCAGGCGCTGGCCTTGGCGCGGCGGGCGAACAAGAGCCTGGTGGTCGAGCGCGCTCGCGTCGCGCAGGCGCAGACGAGCCTCGACCAGGCCTTCACCGTGCTGTTTCCTACGCTGACCGCGCAGGGAAAGTACACCCGCAACAACGCCCAGGCGGCCTTCCCGATCATGGGCAGCCTCGCGACGATTCAGCCGTACAACCAGCTCGATGGCGCGGTGAACTTCTCGACGCTGCTGTTCGCGCCCGCCGTCTATCCGGGCCTGAAGGCGGTCGAGAGCAGCGTGACGTCGGCCGAGGAGAACATGCGGTCGGCCGAGGATTCTGTCCTGGTCAGCGTGGCGCAGACCTTCTACGCCGCCGCAATCGCGGACGAGGTCCTGGCGGCCCGCGACTCCAACATCGCCGTGGCGCGCGCGACCTGGGACACGGCCCGGACGCGCTTCGGGGCCGGCGCCGTCACCAAGGTCGACGTCGATCGCGCCGAGATCGCGGTCCTGCGCGCCGAGCAGGCGAAGCGAGAAGCGGTGCTCGGTCAGTCCCAGTCCTACCGGGCGCTCGCGACGTTGATCGAGCTCGACGAGCCGTTCCGCGTCGTGCCCCCCGCCAACGCCTTCGAACCCGAGGGGGCCGAGGCCGAGGGCCAGGATCTCGGAGCCGTCCTCAAGCTGCGTCCCGAGTTTCGCGCCCTGGAGGCAACGGCGAGGCAGGCCGATCACGAGCGTAGCGCCGACGCCTGGCGCTGGGCCCCGTCCATCTCCGCCTTCGGCAACGCGCGCATCTTCAACTACAAGAACTTCACGCTCGAGAACCACTCCTGGGCGGTGGGGGCGACGCTCGACTGGGTGCTCTACGACGGCGGCAACCGGGACACGCTCCGTCACCTGCAGATCGCGAAGCTGTCCGAGGCCATGGCGCGGGCGGAGGTCTTGCGGGAGAACATCCGCGACGACATCGCCAACGGCAAAGTGCAGGTGCGCACGAAGCACCAGGCGCAGTTGACGGCGGAGCGCTCGGTGGGGCTGGCCCAGGAGACCGTCGACCTGACGAGGACCCAGTACGAGGCGGGCAGCGCCACCCAGATCGACGTGCTCCAGGCGCAGGATGCGCTCGTCGTGGCGCGAGACGAGCTCGCCCGGGCGCACTTCGACGTCGCGCTCGCGGCCTTGAGCTTGCGCCGCGCGTCCGGGACTTTCCCCCCCCGGTAAGAAGACGCGCGGCGGGAGCGCGGGGACGCGGTGTCCCCACGCCCAGGGCCGTGCCTCAGTGTCCGGGGGGCTTGCGCCTCGGCCCTCCGCCACCCTGCACGGGTGCCGCAGAGGGTCGCGGCCCTGCAGGAACTCCCATGTTCGATCGGGAAGGCGCGGGCTGCATTCCCATTCCGGGGGCGGATGTCGTCTGTCGGGGTGGAGGCGGCGGCGGATTGAAACCCGTGTGCCCTTGCGGCGCGACCGGGTGGAAGCCGCCGCTCGGCGCCGCCCCCTGCTGACCGAAGCCCGGGTGGCTTTGTGGCTGGACTTCGTGGAAGCCGTTGTTCGTCTCGCCCGATGGGCCAAAGCCGGTGCGGCCCTGGGGTGGGAGCGGACGGAGACCGCCGTTCGGCGGATTGCCCGTCTGGCCCTGCGGCGCGACCGGATGGAACCCGCCGCTCGGCGAATTGCCCATCTGGCCCTGCGGCGCGACCGGATGGAACCCGCCGCCTGGCTCCGCTCCGGGCTGGCCGAACCCCGGATGGCCCTGGCCCTGCGGCGCGACCGGATGGAACCCGCCGCTCTGCGCAGGGTTGCCGGGCTCACCGAATCTCGTCTGGCCTTGCGGCGGAACCGGATGGAAGCCGGTGCCGGGTTCGTTCGGCCGACCGAACTCGGTGCGGGTCGTCGTCGGCGCTGGGTGAAAGCCGCCCTGGGGTGGCGGCGGTGAGTTGAATCCGCCCCGTGGGACACCCTCGTTCACCCTGCCGCCCCCGTAGCCCACGCCCGGAGGCGTGCCCCGATTCGCCGGCGCCGGCCGACCCCACTCGTAGTCGCGGCGCCTGTCCGGACCTTCCCAGTACGAGCGTTGATAGACCCACCGATTGCCCTCGAAGACGTAGCGTGGCCGGATGTATACGAAGCCCGTTCGTTCGGGCACGTAGGAACCGTTCGTCCAGGCCCAATCGTAGCCGGTCCAGTCCCAATACCCGTCCACCCAGTAGTAGCCGTAACCCGGAGGCGCGGGCCGGTACTCGACGATGGGCGCTGGCGGTGGAACCGTCGGGTAAGCGGGACCGTACTCTGGGGGCGGAGGCGGCCCGGGGTCGGGCGTCACCACCACTTCGGGCTGCGCCCGCACCATGCACCCCGCGCCCGCCAAGGCCAAGAATCCTGTCGCCAACAAGAGCTGCCGGTTCATATGCTTTTCTCCTCGCGGATTGGACGGGGCGACTCACCCGAAAATTGACCGTCGGCGCCCGAATGTAGCAAGGAAGCGGCCAACAATGTGAAACCCGCCACGCGCATGACGTCATAGCCGCGAGCGGATTCAAGTTCCCCCGTGCTAAACAGGCGGAAATGGACACGGTATTTTCCGGCATTCAGCCATCCGGCGAGTTGCATCTGGGCAACTATCTCGGCGCGATTCGAAATTGGGTCGCTCTGCAGGGAAGCTACGAGTGTTTTTTTTGCATCGTCGACTATCACGCCGTGACTCAGCCGTATCAACCCGAAGAGCTGGCGGGCCGAGTTCGAGCGATGGCGGTCGATCTTCTCGCCTGCGGCATCGACCCGGCGCGCGCGACGCTCTTCGTCCAGTCCGATGTTCCCGAGCACACCGAGCTCGCCTGGGCGCTGGCCTCGGTCGCGCCATACGGTGAGCTGGGGCGAATGACGCAGTTCAAGGACAAGGCCGAGCGGAGCCCCGACAACATCAACGCCGGTCTCTTCACGTATCCCATCCTGCAAGCGGCCGACATCCTCCTTTACGGCGCCAAGCGGGTGCCGGTCGGCGAGGACCAGCGCCAGCACCTCGAGCTGGCGCGTGAGATCGTGCGGCGGTGGAACGCCCGTTTCGGCGACACCTTCGTCGAGCCACACCCCCTGTTGTCGACGACTCCCAAGATCCTGGGCCTGGACGGGCAAACGAAGATGTCGAAGAGCATCGGCAACACCATCGCCCTCTCGGAGACCGACGCGGCGATCTGGGAGAAGCTGCGCACCGCCGCAACCGATCCCCAGCGGGTACGCAGAACGGATCCGGGCGACCCCTCGGTGTGCAATGTCTTCACGCTGCACAAGTTCTTCTCCGACGAGGCGCGCCAGGCCGAGGTGCAAAGGGGGTGCACCACGGCGGGCATCGGCTGCATCGATTGCAAGAAGCTGTTGTTCGAGGGCGTCAAGGCCGATCTGCAGGTGATCCGCGCCCGCGCCGGAGCAATTCGCGCGGACATGCCCCAGGTCGAACGGATCCTCCAGGACGGCGCGGCGCGGGCGCGGGTCCGGGCGCGCGAGACCATGGCCCGCGTGCGCGCGAAGATGGGGATCACGCGCACGCCCTTGTCCTCATGAGCGCGGCCCGAGGCCGCGGTCGCGCGGACGTCGCCGCCATGGTGGCGCTCGCCGCCCAGGTCGTGCTTGGGGTCGCGGGTTGCTCGAGCGGTGAGCCCGGCTCGTCCCCCGAGGCGGCCGTGGCGCAGCTCATCGCCGCTGCTCGCTCCGGCGATCGCGCGGCCGTCTACCGGCGGCTCGGAGCCCGCACGCGCGGTCACATCGAGGAGATTCTCGCCGCCGCCCGCAAATCCGGCGGGGCTCGGCTGCTGCGCCCCGAGGACCTGGTGACCGTCGGATGGGTCCCACCCGCCTGGGAGGCGACCTCGATCCACGAGCTGCACCGTCAGGGCGAGGAAGCGGAGGTGGACGTCGCGTCCGCCGCCGGTGACCATCAAGCGATCACGGTCGTCCGCGAGGCGAAGCGCTGGATGGTCGAGCTTCCGCTGCGCTGACGCGCGCGCGTCAGCGCGGAGGGGGCGGAAGCGGGCGGACCATCGTTTGCTCCACGGACTCGACCTCCGAGGCTTCGATCTCGATGACCATGTCTTCGAGGTCGGGGAGCGCGATGTGCGGATTGGTGTCGGTCCCGGCCGTGGCTCGCGGGGGAACGCGTCGCTCGCCGACGCGGCGTTCTCGCGGGAAGATCCGGCGATCGGTCCCGCCTCCGCGCCGCTCCACCGTTCGCCGCTCTCGATCGAGGAGCTGGCGAATCTCCTCCAGCGTCGGGGGCAGCATGTCGATGCGCGCGATGCGCCCGGCACAGCTGTGACAGAAGGCGTGGCTGCGACCGAGCAGCTCCATCAGGCGAAGCTCGCCCCGACGGCGCTCGCCGCAGACGCCGCACGCCGCCCCCTTGCCCACGGGCCTCGAATCCCCCCATCGCGTGTAGCACCCCCAGCAACGGCCCCGCCTCAGCTCGCTGACCCGGGCACCGCAAACGCCGCAAGGCACCGTCGCACGTTCGATTTCAACGCTCATGAAGGCATTAGACCCCGCACCTTCGAAGGAGGCAAAAAAACTACATCTACGATGCGGTCGCGCCACGGCTGGCTCGGGGGCTTCGCCGCCTCGGATCTCGGGCAGCGCGCGCGGGGAGACGGATCGCCGCCGCGGCGAGATACGCTTCCGAAGTCCGAAGACCGAGGCCTCCTGTCCGCCTGGGATTGCTGCTAGGCTCGCTTTCGTCACCCCCCCATCTGTCGGGCGTGCCCGGAGGAAAATGCGCCGCGTCCTGCTCCTCGAACCCGATGTTCACCTGCGCCGCGAGCTGTTGCTGGGCCTGCGTGGGCACGACATCGATGGCGACGGCGTCGCCGACGCCTCGTCGGTGACCGGCGTTTGCGCGCGCGGCGAAGCGTGCGCCGTCGTGGTCGGACCGGGGGCGGTCGCGGAATTCGAGCGGGTGGTGGACGATCTCGACACCCTCGATGATCCCGCCACGTCTGGTCGGGAGGGGCCGCGGGCGCCCGTGGTCATCCTGATGATCGCGGGCGACGTCGCGGAGGGCATCGAGGCGATGCGCCGGGGCGCGCACGACTTCGTGGCGGCGGCAGGGGGGGTGGAGGCGCTCGCGGTCGCGCTGCGGAAGCTCGAGGTCTGGCGCGCGCGGGCCGGGACGCCGCGCTCGGGACCTGCTGGCGTCGGTGGTGGCTCGTCGCCGCCGAAGCAGAGGTTCGTCGGCGAGAGCGCCAAGATCGCCGCGCTGCTGGCCCAGGTGCGCCGGTTCGCTGCCGTGCCGAGCGCCGTGCTGGTGGGAGGGGAGTCTGGCACCGGCAAGGAGTTGATCGCGCGGGCGCTGCATGAGCAGTCGCCCTGGCGCAAGGGCGCTTTCGTGCCGGTGAACTGCGGGGCGATCCCCGCGGGGTTGATCGAATCCGAGCTGTTCGGGCACGAGCGAGGCGCCTTCACCGACGCGGTCAAGGACAAGCGTGGCCTGTTCGAGGTGGCCGACGGCGGTACGCTGTTCCTCGACGAGATCGCCGACTTGCCGGGAGCGCTTCAGGCGAAGCTGCTGCGTGTCCTGCAGGACGGGATGGTCAGGCGCGTGGGCGCCACAGACGACGTTCACGTGCGCGTGCGGGTGGTCGCCGCGACCGCGCGCGATCTCACCGCCGAGGTCCGGCTCGGCCGTTTTCGCGAGGACCTCTATTACCGGCTGGCCGGCCTGGAGATCCAGATCCCGGCCTTACGTGAGCGCCGCGAGGACATCCCGGCCTTGGTCGGGCATTTTCTCGAGCGTTCCTGCGAACGCCTGGGGCTGGGACCGAGGCGCGTGGATCCCGAGGCTATGAAGTTGCTGGTCGCCTACGCATGGCCCGGGAACGTGCGCGAGCTGGAGAACACCGTCGAGCGGGCCGCTGTGCTGTGCGGCGAGGACGGCGTCGACGTGGCCAGTTTGCCCGACAAGCTGGTCGCGGCCTCCCGGGCCGCGGACGCGGCCTCCGCGGCGTGGACCGTCGGCGCGTCGGGGGATGTGGTGATCCCGGGTCCCGAGCTGTCGATCAAGCGCGCTTCGCGTGAGATCGAGGAGAGCCTGATCCGCCGGGCGCTGAAGCGGACGAGCGGTAACCGGGTCCGCGCGGCGGAGTTGCTGGAGCTCAGCCACCGGGCCCTGCTCTACAAGATCAAGGACTACGGCATCGAGGTCGAGTCCCGCCGGACGTCCGGCCCCGCGAAGTCGCCCCGGTCGTCCTGAGGAAACCGCCCCGGAAGTAATTGACCGCCCAAGAGTTCGCCGTCGGAGGGCCACGCCGAGCCACGCGCCCGCCGAGCGCAATCGCGCGGGCGTGAACCCCCGAGCGAGCCGCGACGTTCGAGCCCGCGCGAAAACCGGGGCAACCGTCCGATACAAGCGGCTTGGCAACCGCCCTTGGGGGCGCTCGGCGGGCGCGTGGCTCGGCGTGGCCCTCCCCGCAAGGATGTTTGGGGGTGGGCACGAGCTTGCGGGGGCGCTGTCCTGCCCGCATGGGGCGATTTCTTGACGGCTTCGGCGCGAGACCTACAATGTAGGCAAAGATGGGATTAATGTCCACACTGGACCTGTCCACTCTGCGGGGGCTCCCCACGCGGGGGACCGATGCTGGAGGGCGCGATGGCTAACCTCGGTGTCGGCCTCGACATCGGGTCGAGCGCCATCAAGGCGGTGCTGCTGGACGTCGGCCGCCGGGGCACGCGCCTGATGCATTTTGGCATCGAGTATTTGCCACCTCAGACCATCGTCGATGGGGCGCTGATGGATCGGGCGACCGTCGTCGAGGCGATTGAGCGGCTGAAGACCGCGCTCGGGATCGGAAACCGCCCCGTGGCAACCGCGATCGCGGGGCACTCGGTGATCGTGAAGAAGATCCAGGTCGCGGCGATGAGCCGGGACGAGCTGTTCGACCGAATACCTGCCGAGGCCGAGCAGCACATCCCGTTCAAGCGGGACGAGGTGGAGATCGACTATCAGGTGGTGGTCCCGAAGAACGCAGCCGGCGCGATGGAAATCATATTGGTCGCCGCCAAGAAGGACATGGTGGCCGACTATTGCCAGGTGATCCGCGACGCCCACCTGCAGCCGGTCATCATGGACGTGGCGGCCTTCAGCGTCCAGAACGCCTTCGAGGCTGCTCGCGCAGATCTCGTGATCCCTGGCGCCGTGGCGCTGGTTCACCTGGGCAGCGCCATCACCCACGTCAACATCGTGAACGCGGGCGTCTCCGTGTTCGTCCGCGACGTCAACGTAGGGGGGGCGGCCTTCACCGAGGAGGTGCAGCGCCGGTTGCGCATCAGTCACGAGGAGGCGGAGCAGCTGAAGTTGACGGCGGCTGAGGTGACGCGGCCGCCACCGCCCGGCCTCGCCGAGGTGATGAAGGAGGTCGCCGAGAGCGTCGCCGTCAAGGTCCAGCGCTCGATCGACTTCTTTCTGGCGTCGTCGCCGGACGTGAAGCTCTCTCGCATTCTGCTGTCGGGCGGAACATCCAACGTCGCCGCGCTGGTGACGGAGCTCGAGCAGCGGGCCAAGGTGCCGGTCGAGCAGCTGGATCCCTTCCGAAATATCGCCGTCGACCCGGCCAAGCTGGACCCGGCGTTCGTCAGCAAGCACGCCGCCGAGGCGGCCGTTTCGGTGGGTCTGGCGCTGCGCCGGTCCGGGGATGGTGACGCATGATGCGCATCAACCTGATTCGCACCCGGAAAAGCCGGCGGTTGGCTCCAGGCGATCGGGCGCTGGTCGCGATGGGCGCGACCGTCGTCCTGGCGATCGGCGGCATGTTCGCGCTCACCGCCAGCGCGATGGCCGAGGCCGACGGGCTGGTCCGCGCGAACAACGCGAAGAAGAACGACATCGAGCGGTTGAAGGGGGATCTCGGCGACTACGACAAGGTGAAGGAGCAGCGCCAGGATCTGTTGAAGCAACAGAAGACCATCGAGGCGCTCAAGACCGGGCGCACCGGGCCCGTGTATGTGATGCGTGAGCTGGCCGAGATCCTGACCCCGCGGAAGGGTCCCACCTTCGACCGGCCGAGTTACGAGGAGCGCCTTCGTCGAGATCCCAACGTCGGCTTCAATGCCGCCTGGGATCCCCGGCGCGTCTGGCTGGAGAGCTTCGAGGAGACCCAGCGCAAGGTGAAGATTCAGGGCGCCGCCCGCACCAACGAGGACGTCGCGGAGTTCCTGAAGCGGCTGCAGCTCTCGGTGTTCTTCGCCGAGGTCACACCCGAGTCGACGGCGCAGGTCGGAGACGGGACCGCGAGCACCGGCGCGAAGCGGGTCACCTTTCACCTGAGCGCGCGGGTAGTTTACTAAAGTGGACGAGCTGTTGCGGAAGCTGCGGAAGCTGACCCCGGCGAAGAAGGCGGGGGTGACGGTCGGCGTCGTCCTGCTGGCGGCACTGGTCGATTACCAGTTCTTCTATTCGGACGCGACGGCGCGGATCGCCTCGGCGCACGCGCACGCGTCGGATCTCGACGACGAGATGTCGGGCTACGAACGCCGGCGGGGGGAGTATCTCAATTTTCGTTCGGAGCTGCAGGGTCTGCAAAACGAGCAGCGGGACCTGCTGCGGATGCTGCCGAAGCGCGCGGAGATCCCCTCGTTTCTGGCAAGCGTTCAAGAGCAGGCGGAGCTGGTCGGCCTCGAGGTCTTGAACGTGGACATCGGTCAGGAGGCGCCGCAGGATCTGTATCTGCGGATTCCCGTGAAGATGGAGGTGCGCGGCACCTATCACCAGATCGCCCGGTTCTTTCGCAACGTGAGCGAGCTGCAACGCATCGTCGACGTGGAGAACCTGTCGATCCTGCCCGACAAGGACAAGGCCGCCGGCATCGACCTGCAGGGCGGCTCGCCCCCCAAGCTGCGCGCGAAGTTCGTCGCCGCGACGTTCAGGTTCAACGACAGGTCGACCCCAGCGGGGAGCCCATGAACGACAAGAGCGGCAAGGACGACAAGAAAGGGGCGTTGAATCGAGCGAAGCTCTCGCTCCCGATGCTGATGGCGCTGGGCGCGGCGGCGGCGGCCCCCAATCGGGCGGTCGCGGACGGTGGGACCGCACCCTCCCCCGGCGCTCTGGCGGCGCCGTCCTCCGGCGCGGGCGGCGCCGGTCCCGCGCCGGCGTCCGACGCGGCCACCGCCAAGCGCCAGGCGGCCCTGCGCCACAAGGTCCTCAAGGACGAGGACTTCGTGGAGAACGAAGAGACCAACCGCGATCCGTTCCACTCGTACCTGCGGCTCTTCGTCGAGCACACCCCCCAGAAGAGCAGAAAGGTGCCATCCGCCTTCGAGAAGGTGGGGCTGGAGGATCTCACGTTGATCGCGATCGTATCGGGCGACGAATCGCCGCGCGCGATGTTCCGCGACCCCACCGGATATGGGCAGACCGTGAAGAAGGGCGAGTTCTTGTCGCGCAGCGGCGCTCGCGTCACGAAGATATTGTCCGATCGGGTGATCGTGGAGATCACGGAGACGACGGGAGCCGGCGAGCCACGGATCGTGGAGAAAGCCATTTTGGTCAACCCGGATGAGGCGCCATGACGAAGCCCGCTAGAAGGTTCACCGACGTTCCCGCGCGGCTGGTCCCGTTGCTGCTCGGCGGCGCGCTCGTGCTCGGGGGGCGCGCGGTGTCGGGAAACGACGAGGTGCCCACGGTGGGGACGACGGCGGCGGCCCCCGCGCCGCCCTCCGTGCAGGTGGCCCCCACGCCGCGGATCACGACGTCCAATCCCCGCGGCGACGGCGCGCCGGCCGCTGCCCAGCAGGGTCCTGGCCCGGTCGCGCCGCCGGCGAGCGCTGCCGGGCCGGTCGCCGGCGCCTCGGCGTCCGGGGCCCCCGCCGGGCCGGGGAGCGGCGTCACGCGCGCCCCGCGCCGTCACTACTCGGGGCGGCGAATCGACCTCGACTTCAAGGGCGCCGACATCCACAACATCCTGCGGCTCCTGGCCGACGTGGGTCAGGTCAACATCGTCACGTCCGACGACGTGAAGGGCGAGGTCACCATCAAGATGCGCAACGTGCCCTGGGATCAGGCGCTCGACGTCATCTTGCGCTCCAAGTTGCTCGGGCAGGTGCGCGAGGGCAACCTCATCCGCGTGGCGCCGCTCGTGGTCCTCGAGAAGGAGCTGGAGCAGGAGATCGCCCGTCAGAAGCAGCTCGCGGACGTGGCGCCCACGGAGACCCGCATCATCGCCGTCAGCTACGCCGAGGCCAAGAATCTGCAGGAGCGCGTGCACGATCTGCTGAGCCCGCGCGGGAAGATCTCCGTCGACGAACGCACCAACCAGCTGATCGTCTCGGATCTGGCCGCGAACCTGAATCTCGTCGAGGATCTGGTGCGCAACCTCGACTCGCAGACGCTGCAGGTGGTGATCGAGGCGCGCATCGTCGAGGCGAACTCGAACTTCGCGCGCGAGATCGGGGTGCAGTGGGGCGGCTCCCTGTACGCCGACACCGGCCACGGTACGAGCACGGGGTTGTCCTTCCCGGGGAACGTCGCGGTGGGCGGCGGCGCCATCACCGACACGGCGGCTCCGACGGCGGGGTTGCTGGGGGCCGGCGCCGCCAGCCCCAACTTCGCGGTCAACCTGCCGGCCAAGGTCGCGACAGACGCCGGCGGGGCGCTGGGGCTCACCCTGGGCTCGCTCGGGGGCGCGTTCAACCTGAATCTGCGGCTGTCGGCGATGGAGTCGACCGGGCAGATCCGCATCCTGTCGTCGCCGCGAATCTCGACCATGGACAACATCGAGGCGGCGATCGAGCAAGGGGTGTCGATCCCGATCTCCATCATCAGCGCCCAGGGCATCCAGACGGTGTTCGTCGACGCGAAGCTGAACCTGACCGTGAAGCCGCACGTGACCAACGACGGCACGGTCATCATGACCGTGCACGTGACCCGCAACGAGCCCGACTTCGCGCACACCGGGGCCCGGGGCGATCCGACGATCTTGAAGAAGGAGGCGAAGACCGTGATGCTGGTTCGGGACGGAGACACCGCCGTCATCGGGGGCATCTACCAGCGCAGCTCGACGCTGCGCTTCGACAAGGTGCCGTTCCTGGCCGACATCCCCATCCTGGGGTTCTTCTTTCGCCACAAGGTCGAAGCCGACGATCGCACGGAATTTCTGGTCTTCATCACGCCGCGAATCTCCAACCGCGCTGAATTGGTGCGCGCGGACGCAAGCGGCGCGCGATAAGCTTCGCGCGTGACCGACGCGCCGATCTTTCTCGTGGGGTTCATGGCCTCGGGCAAGTCCACCGTGGGTCGCCTGGTCGCGTCTCGCCTCGGGTGGGAGTTTCGGGATCTTGATCGGGTGATCGCCGAGGGAGCCGGCCGGACCATCCCGGAGATCTTCGCGCAGGAGGGCGAGGAGGGGTTCCGGCGCCGGGAGGCCGCGGCGGTTCGCGAGGCGGCGGGGCTGCGTCGCGCCGTCATCGCGACCGGGGGCGGCGCCGCCTGTCGCGAGGTCAACCTGACGGCGATGCTGGCCGCGGGGCACGTCGTGGCCCTGGTGGTCACCCCCGAGGAGGTCGTTCGCCGCACCCAGGGGCGGACCGCCCGGCCCTTGCTCGACGGCGTCGCCGATCCGCTCGCGGTCGCCGCCGAGTTGCTGCGCGCCCGCGAGCCGTTCTACGCCCGCGCCCACGCCTCGATCGAGACGCGCGATCGCAGCCCGGATGAGGTTGCCGGCGCCGTCTTGCGGGTGCTAGAGGCAAGGGCTCCATGATCACGATCCCCGTGCCGCTCGGCGCGCGCGCTTACGACGTGCGGATTGGAGGCGTGAGCCCTGACGAAGCGGCCACGTGGCTGGTGGCTGCCGCCGGCGCGCCGACCGGGGTCGCCGTCCTGGTCGACGCGCAGGTGGGGCGCGTGTCGCCCCGCGTCGCCCCGCTCGTCGCCGCGCTGGCGGCGCGGTTTCCCAACGTCCGCCGCCGCGATCTGCCCGCCGGGGAGGCCTGCAAGACCCTCGCGGAGATCGGGCGAACCACCGAATGGATGGCGGCCTCGGGGTTCGATCGGGGCGCGCTGGTCGTTGCGATTGGCGGGGGCGCGGTGAGCGACCACGCCGGGTTCGCGGCGGCCATCTACCTGCGCGGCGTCCCCTTCGCAATCTTCCCAACCACCCTGCTGGCGATGGTCGACGCCTCGGTGGGCGGAAAGACGGGCGTCGACCTCGGCGCCGGCAAGAACCTGGTCGGCGCGTTCCACCAGCCGCGCGCCGTGATCGCCGACCTGGGATTCCTGGCCACGCTGCCGCCGCGCGAGCGGACCGCAGGCCTGGCGGAGGTCGTGAAGGCCGGGCTGATCGCGGACCTCGCGTTGTTCGAGCGTCTGGAGGAGGAGGCGGTTTCCCTGTCGGCGCCGGCCGAGCACCGTGACGGCGAGAACGCCACCCGCCTGGCGACGATCATCGCCGCCGCCGTCAAGGTCAAGGTCGACGTGGTGACCGCGGATGAACGCGAGTCCGGACGCCGGGCGATCCTGAACTTCGGCCACACGGTGGGGCACGCGCTCGAGTCCGAGTCGGCGTACGAGCTTCTGCATGGCGAGGCGGTGTCGCTGGGGATGGTGGCGGCGCTATCGCTCGGCGTGTCGCGCGCGGTGACCCCGGTCGCGGTGCGGGAGCGCGCGCGTCGCCTGCTCGCCGCGCTCGGTCTCCCGGTGGACGTCGAGAGGCGCCTGTCGCCCGCGGTGCTCGAGCGGATCGATGTCGACAAGAAACGTCGCGGCGAATCCGTTCGGTTCGTGCTGGTGCCCACCCCGGGGACCGCCGAATTGACCGACATTCCCCTTGCCGAAGTGCGCAGCCTGCTCGCCCGGACCGGGCCGGCTGCTTGACCCCGGGCAAGCGAGCGGGTACAAGCGCCCCCGCAAGGGCAGGGGCCGCCCGGCCCGAGCGATGACGACGCAAGAGAAAGGATCCGGCCCGGAATGAAGAAGCCCAAGCCTCGCCAGAAGTCACCGGGGCAGTCGGTGGCAGCGAAGACCGCCTCGGGGCTCGACCTCGGCGCCATTCGCGAGCTCGCCCTCATCGCCGAGGAGTTCGGGCTCGCCGAGCTCGAGGCGGATCCCTCCGGTCACGTTCGCCTCTCGCGCCGCACGGCCGGTCACGCAGCCGACCCGCCCGGCGCGGGCATGGCGACGGCCCCCACCATCGCGCTGGCGCCGCCGGCGCCGATCGACGCCGCGGCCCAGCCCGGGACGTTCATCACGTCGCCGTTCGTCGGGACTTTCTACCGGGCGCCGTCCCCCGATGCCGCCTCGTTCGTCGAGGTCGGGGAGTCCGTGAAGAAGGGGCAGGTCGTCTGCATCGTCGAGGCGATGAAGCTGATGAACGAGATCGAGGCCGAGGTCGAGGGGAGGGTGGCCGAGGTGCTGGTCAAGAACGGCGAGCACGTGGAGTACGGTCAGATCCTCATCCGGCTGTCACCGATCTGACAGGGCCGCCCGTTGTTCAAGAAAGTATTGATAGCGAACCGAGGCGAGATCGCGCTGCGCGTGATCCGCGCCTGTCGCGAGATGGGGATCCGCACGGTCGCGGTTCACTCCACCGCCGACGCGGATTCGCTGCACGTGCGCTTCGCCGACGAGAAGATCTGCATCGGCCCGCCGCCGGCGCGCGACAGCTACCTGAACATCCCCGTGCTCATCAGCGCCGCCGAGATCTCGGGCGCCGACGCGGTTCACCCCGGATACGGGTTCTTGTCGGAGAACTCCCACTTCGCCGAGGTGGTGCAGAGGTGCGGGTTCAGCTGGCTGGGGCCGGAGCCAGACACCATGCGCCTCATGGGCGACAAGGTGTCCGCGCGCGCCGCGATGACCAAGGTAGGCGTGCCCATCCTTCCTGGCACCGGCTTGATCGAGACGGATCGACAAGCGGAGGAGGCCGTCGAGCGCATCGGCTTCCCCATCATCATCAAGGCGTCGGCGGGCGGCGGCGGCAGAGGGATGAAGATCGTGGAGGATCGCGGGCGTCTGTCCGCGCAGCTCTCTGCGGCGCGCTCGGAGGCGCAGGCGGGCTTTGGCAATCCGGCCGTCTACCTCGAGCGCTACATCTCGCGCCCGCGCCACATCGAGGTGCAGGTGCTCGGCGACGGGGAGCGTGCCATCGCCCTCGGCGAGCGCGAGTGTTCCATTCAGCGGCGGCATCAGAAGCTGGTCGAGGAGGCGCCCTCGGTCGCCATCGACGACGCGCGGCGCGCCGAATTGCTGAAGATCGCACGCAAGGCCACCGAGTCGATCCGCTACAAGACCGTGGGCACGATGGAGTTCCTGCTCGACGAGGATCGCAACTTCTACTTCATGGAGATGAACACGCGCATCCAGGTCGAGCACACCGTCACCGAGGAGGTGTTCGGGATTGACCTCGTGCGCGAGCAGATCCGTCTGGCAGCGGGCGACCCGCTGCGGTTGCCGGCGGATCTGCGGCCGCGCGGTCACGCCATCGAGCTTCGCATCAACGCGGAGGATCCCGTCACCTTCGCGCCCTCGCCCGGGCGCATCACCGCCCTGAACCTGCCGGGCGGCCTCGGGGTCCGCGTGGACACGCACATCTACCAGCAGTATGTGGTGCCGTCGTACTACGACTCGTTGCTCGCGAAGCTGATCGTCCACGCCGAGAACCGCCCCGCGACGCTGGCCCGCCTGCGGCGAGCGCTGGCGGAGTTCGTCGTCGAGGGATGCAAGACCAACCTCGACTTTCACCGGCGCCTCCTCGGCAACGCGGACTTCGTCGCCGGACGGATGGACACGCATCTGATCGAGCGGATGGGCCCGGGCTAGCCTGAAAGGGACGTTTCCTCTCGTTCCACCGACGGCCGACGATCCGGCCCGCTGGCTGCGCCGACCCTGCGCTCCGGTGCTCGAGTACCGGAGTACACTGCGCTCCGGTGCTCGCGTCGGCTTCGCCATCGGGCCGGCTTGTCGGCCGCCTTCTAATCCCGCTTCCCGGCAGCTCTGAGAGTTTCACCGGGGGGCCGGAAACCCGAAGCCCGAGGCTGCCCGAGGCCTGCTGATCCGGCCGTGCTCCGGTCCCCGCGCCAGGCAGGGGCTAAGTGCGCGACCCCGAAGGCAATTGTCTTTACTCTCGGGATGGGGCCGGTAAGCTCACCGCCGGGGCCTCCGGTGAACGGCAAGAAAGAGAAATACCTTGTTGCCGCGCTGAAATTCTTCGAACGCGGACAGCTCGACAAGGCGCTCCTGGAGTTTGCGAAGGTGGTCGCCGAGGACCCGGCCGACACCCGTACGTGGCTGAAGATGGCGGAGCTCCACGCCAAGCTGGGGGCGAACGCCGAGGCGTCGGAGATCTACCTTCGCACCGGGGAGCTCTACGCCGAGCAGGGCCTGGCGCAGAAGGCCGTCGCGGTCTACAAGAACGCGCTGAAGCTCACCCCGGGCGCGGCCCCGGCGCACCTGAAGCTGGGCGCGCTCTTCACGCAGCTCGGCCTCGTGTCCGACGCCGTTCAGCAGTTCGAGCTCGGCGCCACCGTGTTGCAGCGGGACGGGGCGCCCGCGGAAGCGGCGGCGGCGCTCCGGCGGGCGGTCGCCGTTCAGCCCGAGAACGTGGTTCTGCGGGTCAAGCTGGCCGAGGCCGCGTCGCTCGCGGGGCTGGTCGAAGAGGCGGTGAGGGAGTTCGGGCGCGCCGCCGATCAGCTGAAGGCGCAAGGCCGGCTCGACGAGTCGTTGCGCGTCCTCGAGCGGTTGTTGTTTCATCAACCGGGGAACACCACCAAGGCGCGCGAGCTCGCCGAGGCGTACATCGCGAAGGGCAACCCGCGACTCGCGCTTCCGAAGCTGCAGGCGTGTCTGAACGCCGCGCCCGGGGAGCCGCGCACGCTGTCACTGCTGGCGCGGGCCCTGGAGCAGCTCGGGCAGATCGACAAGGCCGTCTCCGTGCTCAAGGAGCTGGCGCGCCTGTGCCATGAGCTCGGGCGGGGCGGCGAGAGGGATGCCGCCATCGGCCACGCCCTGGCGCTGATGCCTGCCGACCCGGAGGCGCAGGCCCTGGCCATCCGTCATCGCGTGCACGCGGATGCGGGGACGGACGCCACGCCGCCTCCGGTCCGCCCCGCCGACGTCGAAGGCGGCGGCAGCTTCGATCTCAGCGGCGTGGCGCGGGCCGATAACGGCGCCAGCTCGTCGGGCCGCGTCGCCATCCCGCTCGGCGCGGGGGATACCAGCGCCCGGGTGATCGCCTCCTCCGCGGCGCCCGGCGAACCCGACGCCGCGCGGATCCTCGCCGAGAGCGAGGTGTTCGTGAAGTACGGCTTGCTCGAGCGAGCGGTCGAGCACCTCGGTCGCGTGTTCGACTTCGAGCCCGAGAACCGGGAGGCGCGCGAAAAATTGATCAGCGTGCTGCAGAAGCTGGGGCGGCGCGCGGAGGCCGAGCGCCACAGCGAGATCCTCACGCATCAGTCGGCGCGCCGGCCGCTGACCGAGGCGGGGCGGAGCGCTGAGACGCCGCCGCTCGGGAGCTCGCTCCCTCCCCGCGGGCGCGTCGCCATGGCCGATCGCGAGCGTGCGCCAGCGGCCGAGCCTGCCCCGACAGCGACGCGGCCCGTGGTCGTCGCGCTCGACATCGACGAGGATCCGACCGTCGACCTGCGCGCGCCGTTGCAAACGCCGGACGATCCCGGCGCGACCCCTTTGCCTTTGCCCCTTGAATGGGACCGCAGCACCGATCGCGTCGTCTTCGAGGAGACCGTGTCGACGGGGGACGTGGTGGCGGTGCGCGACACCGGTCGCGGGATGCTGTCGCTCGACTGGGAGGAGGAGGCTGCCCTTCGGCCCACGCCGCCTCCGGTCGTGAGCGGCGCGGGGCGGTCCGGCTCGTCGGGCTGGGACCTCGCGCTCCCTGCCGAGGCGACACCTCCGCCGCGGGCGCAGGCGCAACCGGACCCGACGGCGGACGGTGACGACGAGGACGAACTCGGGGCCGAGTTGCAGCAGGTGGCCTTCTTCCTGGAGCAGGGAATCGTCGAGGAGGCACGCTCGTTGCTCGCCGACCTCGAGCAACGATTCCCGCGGGACCGCCGGGTGGCCGCGAGGCAGCGCGAGCTGGAGGCGTTCGCGGCGCTCGAGGTGGCCGCGGACCTCGGCGTCGTCCCCCACAACGCCGGCAACATGAGGCGCCGCGGCGCTGACGTGAAGCCAGGGCCGCGCGCCGTCGTGAGCGGGGACGGCGTCACCGACGTCACGACCCATCGCGACCTGGCCATCGCGTACAAGGAGATGGGGCTGTTCGAGGCGGCGATCTCCGAGCTGAAGATCCTGGCCGATGATCCCAAGCACGAGGTATTGGCCCTCACCATGATGGGCGAGTGCTTCGAGGCCAAGGGCTCGTTCACCGAGGCCGTCATTCGTTACAAGGGAGCGCTGAACTGCGCGCCCATCACCCCGGATGAAATGATGCAGCTGTATTTCCTGCTGGGCGGCGCCTTCGACCATCTGGGCGACAGTGGCGAGGCGCTCTACTTCTTCGACAAGGTGGCCCGCCGCGATCCGAAGTTTCGCGACGTCGACAAGCGAATCGCCGTGCTTCGGCCCAAGCTCGCCAAGCTGACGCCATGACGAAGGAGTCGGCTGCTTCGCTGGCGGATCGGGCGGCTGCCTACTTTCGCGACCTTCAGGATCGGATCGTGGCGGGGCTGGAGCGTCTCGACGGCGGCCGGTTTCGCGAGGACGCCTGGGAGCGTCCGGGAGGGGGCGGCGGGCGCTCGCGCGTCCGGACCGATGGCGACCTGTTCGAGAAGGCCGGCGTGAACTTCTCTGACGTGTTCGGTGAGTTCGGCGGCGACCTGGCGCAGAGCTTGCCCGGAGACGGCCGCAGCTTCCGCGCCAGCGGCGTGTCGCTGGTCCTGCACCCGCGCAACCCTCATGTGCCCACCGTGCACGCGAACGTTCGCTTCATCCGGCGGGGCGGGGGAGCCTGGTTCGGCGGCGGGACCGATCTGACGCCGTACTATGTCGTGGGCGAGGACGCCACGGCCTTTCACCGGCACCTGCAGGCCATCTGCGGCGCGCATGATCCGACGCTGTATCCGCGGTTCAAGGCCTGGTGCGACCGGTATTTCTACTTGCCCCACCGCAAGGAGCCCCGGGGCATCGGCGGCATCTTCTTCGACTACCTGGGCGCGGGGGCCGAGCGCGCGGCGGGCGAACCGTTCGCCGCGCCGCCCACCGAGCTCGAGCAGGACGCCGAGCGCGTGTTCGCGTTCGTGCGCGCGCTCGGCGACGGCATGCTCGACGGCTATCACGACATCGTGGCCCGGCGGCGCCACCAGCCGTGGGACGAGCGCCAGCGTGACTGGCAGCTGTTGCGGCGGGGCCGCTACGTCGAGTTCAACCTGATCTTCGATCGGGGGACGATCTTCGGGTTGAAGACGGACGGTCGCACCGAATCGATCCTGATGTCCTTGCCTCCCGAGGTGCGCTGGCGCTACGGAACAGTACCGGCGCCCGGCTCGCCGGAGGCCGAGTCGCTGGCGGCGATCTGCGCCCAGCGCGACTGGGCCGCCGCGGACTGAACGCGCGGCCGTATCGCGCGCGTGCGCGCGAATTGCGCTGATCCGCGGGGGCGCGCCTCCGTCCCGGCGCGCCAACCTCAACAACTTCTTGACACGGCTCATCTGTTCCGTACCATACGAATGTTCAGTTGTAACGCCGTGCCGAGGAGATGCCGATGAGCCCGCTGACCCTAGTTCGCGACGATGAACGCGACGTCTTGACGGATCGCCAGCGGGAGATCCTCGACTTCATCACCCGGTCGATCACGTCGCGCGGGTACCCGCCGACGCTTCGCGAGATCGGCACCCACTTCGGGATTCGTTCGACGAACGGCGTGAATGATCACCTGCGCGCCCTCGAGAAGAAGGGCTATCTGCAGCGGGAGGATCTGAAGTCGCGCGCGCTCCGTCCCGTCACCGCATCGGGAAAGCCGCTGGACTCGGATTCGGAGGTGGTCGACGTGCCCTTGCTGGGACGGGTGGCCGCGGGCGTGCCGCTGCTCGCGGTGGAGAACATCAACGAGACCGTCCGTGTGGATCGATTCTTCATCGGTCAGACCCGCGAGGTGTTCGCGCTGCGGGTGAAGGGCGAGTCGATGATCGAGGACGGGATCTTCGACGGGGATTACATCTTCGTGCGCAAGCAGCTGAACGCCAGTCGGGGCGAGACGGTGGTGGCGATGATCGAGGGAGAGGCCACCGTCAAGCGGTACTACCCCGAGGGCGACGTGATCCGGTTCCAGCCAGCGAACGCGGCGATGGAGCCGATCTTCGTACGCAAGCGCGACTTCAAGAGCGTGAACCTCCTCGGCGTCGTCATCGGCGTCTACCGAAAGATGTCGTAAACGACCTGCAGAGCCCACGGTCCCTCGTGCCCAGAACCGTGGTTCACCTCCCGTCGCTCGGTTGACCTCCCGCCGCACGGCCCACGTCCCGTGGTCCGGCTCACCTCCCGTCGTCCGGTTCACCTCGCGCCGGTTCCCTCCCGCCGCACGGCACACGTCCCGTGGTCCGGATCACCTCCCGTCGTCCGGATCACCTCCCGCCGCACGGCTCGCGTCCCGACGTCCGGTTCACCTCGCGCCGGTCACCTCCCGCCGCACGGCACACGTCCCGTGGTCCGGCTCACCTCCCGTCGTCCGGTTCACCTCCCGCTGCAATGCGAGCTTCGCCCAGCTTAGCTGGGCGAAGCGAGGGGGGCCCGGGGGTGTGCGAGCGGCAGCGAGCCACGCCCCCGTAAGATGAGCGGCAGCGAGCCACGCCCCCGTAGGATAGACGTGCGTGCTAGGCTGGTTTTTCATTGTCTCGGGCTGAGAAAGATCGGCGCCCTCGAGCACACCTCGGGCGTGGAACGGTGTTCGCCCTGTGGCTTCACCTGCAGATCTTGGTGCCGCTGCTGGTCGTCATCTTCTCCAAGGCCAAGCGCGAGGAGGCGGAGCGAGCGGAGGAGGTGGACGTCGGCTTCGAGAGTGTCCCGGCCGAGCAACTGCCGGCGGAGTTACCGCCGCTCGATGACACGCCTCCCCCGACCGGCAAGGTAGCGCCAGCGCCGACGTCGACGAAGGTGGCGGCAGACAAGAAGCCCCCGCCGCCGCCCGACAAGAAGGCGCCGGAGCCGCCGCCGCCGACTCCCGTGGCGGTCACGCCTCCGCCCCCCGTCGTGCCCCCGCCGCCCCCGAAGCCGCAGCAGCCGCCTCCGCCGAAGGGGCACGAGAAGATCGTGGACCTCGAGAACGACAAGAAGGTCGAGCCGCCCCCGAACGCCAAGTACCTGGCCCAGGACAACAGCCGCACCGAGGAAGAGACGCGGGCGACCCACACGAACCTCGAGCGCGAGCAGGCGGGCGAGCAGGCCTCGTCGCAAGCGGCGGGCAAGCGTCAGGACGACAAGGAGATCGGGGACGATCGCGCGAAGATCGCCGAGCTCGACGAGCAAAGATCCAAGCTCGGGCGTGAGGCGCCCCAGGTCGTTCCCCACCAGACGACCGAGTCCCTGCCGCCCGATCCCAGGCGCAGCCAGAGGTCGCCGGTGCTGTCGCTGCGTGAGGTATCACCGCGCGGCCACGAGATCACCCCCGAGACGGTCGACCCGTCGCTGCCCCACGATCCCGCCGGCATGCTGGCGAGAGAGCGCGCGCGCAGCGCCTTCCGCGACGACGACGGCGGCAAGGCGAGTCAGGGCAAGCGCGTGAGGCTGGCGCTCAGCGGGCGCGATTACGAGTACCTGTTCGGGGCCGAAGCGAAGGCCGAGCGCCAGCTCGCGCAGAAGGAGCGCTCGTCGCATCTCGGCCGTCCGGTGCAGCGTCGGCTCTCGCAGGTGCGGTCGTCGCTCGAGAACTTCATCCCCGATGTGAAGCCCGGCACGAAGACGGTGCTCAACGCGCGCCGGGCGCCGTTCGCGGCGTTCATCGCCCGCGTCCACCGGCAGATCCACAAGTACTGGGGCTACGGCGCGCTCGAGGACTGGGACGGCCTTCCAAGCTCGAGTCCATTCAACAACGATGCCCTGAACACGACGCTGGAGATCGTGATCAACCAGGACGGCACGGTCGGCAAGATCACGGTCGTCAAGGCGTCCGGCTACCTCGCCTACGACGCGGCCGCGATCGACGCCGTGTTCGCCGCCGGTCCGTTCCCCGAACCGCCGGGCGAGATCCTGTCGAGCAACGGCAAGGTCTATTTTCACTGGAACTTTGCCCGCGATGGCCGGGCCTGCGGCACCGAAGGGGTGGAGTACTTCATCCTCGACCACACGCCCGACGACCGTCCCCGGGGACGGGGTTAGGCTCTAGAGCGCCCGGATCAGCGCAGCTCGTAGTGGGCGACGTGGCGCAGGTTCAGGAAGTTCACCGTGAAGTGCGCGAGCACCGGGCCCGTCAGGTCCCCGGACCACAGGAAGAGCTCGCTGAACAGAAGGCCGGCGACGAACGAGCCGACGGTCCACGGGAGATACCGCGCCTTGGGGCCGATGTGCAGCAGCGCGAACACTCCGCTCGAGGCCCAGACACCGATGGACGGCATCAGGGCCCCGCGAAAGAACATCTCCTCGCCGACCGATGAAGCGATGGCGAGGACGACGATCTCGGGGTCGGTCAGCGGGCTGAGGAGCGAGCGGAATTCCCGGTGAAGGGATCGCGCCCACTCGAACCGGTGGACCGTCAAGCGCGACGCGAAGACGATGGCCAGCCCCAACGCGGCGCCGATGCAGATGCCGGACCACTCGTGGGTGTCGCCGTCCCCCACGAGGCGCCACACGTTCGGGGCCCCGCGCACGGAGCCCCACACCAGCGCGGTCGCGGCCAGCGACAGGTAAAGCACCAGCACCAAGGCCGGGCGGGACCAGCTGGAGCCGCGAGAAATCATCCAGCGACATCTTACGAGAAGGAGGCCGACACACGACAACCGCGCGCCGCTAACGCCTTGTGTCTAGTGGTTTAAGTAATTGAAATTAATAGATAATATTTGTTCCCGATTTTCGACGGACGGTCACGCGGGTGCGTGGTAAAGGTAGCGCCGTGGCAGTTCCGGCCGTCAAGTCGCGACGGAGCACGGCCCGCAACCCGCTTGCGGCGACGCTCCGCAAAGTGGGGTTGCAAAAGCTCCTGCTCACGCGAATCTGCGACCTCGAGCTGCGTCCCACGGGCGCGCTGGCCGAGTGCGTCGAGCAGGTCATCTCCGAGATCCGCGCGCATGGCATCACGTTCGTGCCGGCCTTCTACCTGGGCGACGACGACTTCTGGACCGCCGATCGAGCGGTCAGCGTGAACATACCGTGGTATCTGGCAACCCCCGAGCTGTGGCAGCTCGTGAACGATCACCTGTTCGAGTACTCGCGCGACGAAGTGATGATGTACCTGCGTCACGAGGCGGGCCACGCGCTGTCGTACGCGTACGGGCTGTGGAAGCGGCGCGACTGGGTTCAGATGTTCGGCGACTTCCGGCGGCCCTATCGCGACGTGTACGGCCCGAATCCGTGGAGCCGCGACTTCGTTCGCTACCTGCACTGGACGGGGATGTATCACTACGCCCAGAAGCACCCGGACGAGGACTGGGCGGAGACGTTCGCGGTCTGGCTGGATCCCGCGTCGCGATGGCGGCGGCGGTATCGCGACTGGCAGGTGGCGCTGGCGAAGCTGGAGTACGTCGACCGGGTCCTCGAGGTCGAGCGGGTATGTCGCGGGACCCCGCCCAACCCACGGCTCGGGCTGCGCGTGCCGTACACCGAGATTCGCGAGACGGTCGCCGAATACTTCGACATCGGCGACGTCGTCGACGAGGATCTGATGGAGTACCGGAAGGACCTGCTGGAGATCTTTCCTCGGCAGTCGACGCCGCGCCGCCAGCCGGCGCGCCGGCGGTTCAGCCACACGGCCCAGTCGCTGTCGGCGGCGCGCTTCATTCGCCAGAACCAGCAGATGCTGGTCGATCGCCTTTCGGGCTGGATCGGCGACTCGGATCGCCGCGTGATCTCGCGGTTCTTGCGCCAGCTCCAGGCGCTTTGCACCGAGGAGCAAATGTACGTCCCGGAGAGCCGCCGCACCGAGAAGCTCGTCGAGCTGACGATCGTCGCGACCTGGCACGTCGTCGACGGGATCCACCGCCTGAGCTGAGCGCGGCCCAGCGAGGACGTCAGGCCGCGGGCGGCAGCCTGCGCGCCACCGCATCCGCCGCCTGCAGCTCCTCGGGCGTGTTGACGTTGATGAAGGTTCGCAGGTCGGGATCGAGCGCGCGGAGCTCGGGCTCCGGGACGAACGCGACGGGGAGGCTCGCCAGAAGCGCGTGCAGCGCGAGAGCTCGACTCGCGAGGGCCGCTGCCAGCGGGGCGGCGAAGGCGGCGGCGTAGCGCGCGCACAGCGGTTCGGGGCCGCGTGGAAGGCGCGGCACGACGGCGAGCGCTGCGGGCGCGTCGCGCAGCCGCCGCAGCACCGCAGGGTGCAAGAAGGGCATGTCGCCCGCCACGCACACCACCGCTTCGGTCGCCGGGGACGTCGCGAAGAACGCCAGGGCGGCCTCCAGTCCCGCGAGCGGTCCCTGCCCCGGCGCCACGCGGTCGGGGATGGCATGGACGCCGGTGCCGGCGAAGGGCCGGGGGTCTCCGCCGACGACCACGACCGTATCGAACAAAGGCCGCAATACTTCGAGCTGCCGATCGATGATCCGGCGTCCCCCGACGAGGATCGTCGGCTTCAGCACGCCCCCGAGCCGCCTCGCACGACCGCCGGCCAGTATTGCGGCGGCGGCCAACGGTGTCAGCCCTGCGCGAGAGCCGCCGCCACGATCTGCCGCGCCTCGTCCTGGATTTGCTTCAGGTGCGCCTCGCCCTTGAAGCTCTCTGCGTAGATCTTGTACGCGTCTTCGGTCCCGGACGGGCGCGCGGCGAACCACCCCTCGTCGGTCGTCACCTTCAAACCCCCGATGGGCGCGTTTCCCTCGGGGGCCTCGGTCAGCTTCGCGCGAATGGGATCTCCCGCCAGCGTCGTGGCGCGCACGGAGGCGGGGGACAGTTGCTTCAAGATCTGCTTCTGCTGCGGGGTCGCGGGCGCGTCGATGCGCGCGTAGACGGGCGCACCCAGCTCCTCCGTGAGGCGCCCGAACGCCACGCCGGGATCGACCCCCAGGCGCGCGGTGATCTCCGCCGCCAGGAGCCCCAGCAGCAGCCCATCCTTGTCGGTCGTCCACACGCTGCCGTCCCGGCGCAGGAACGAGGCGCCCGCGCTCTCTTCGCCGCCGAAGCCATAGCTGCCGTCGAGCAGCCCGGACACGAAGTACTTGAAGCCCACCGGAACCTCGGCGAGCCGCCGGCCGAGGCGCTTCGCAACCCGATCGATCAGGCTGCTCGACACCAGCGTCTTGCCGATCGCCGCGTCCGCGCGCCAGCTTGGCCGGTGCCGGAAGAGGTAGTCGATGGCGACGGCCAGGAAGTGATTCGGGTTCATCAACCCCACCGAGGGCGTGACGATCCCGTGCCGGTCGGCGTCGGTGTCGTTGCCGAACGCGATCGTGAACCGATCCTTCAGCCCGATGAGGCCCGCCATCGCGAAGCGCGACGAGCAGTCCATGCGGATCTTGCCGTCGTGATCGACTGGCATGAAGGCGAACGTCGGATCGACGGTGTCGTTCACGACCTCGAGCGAGAGTCGGTGTCGCTCGGCGATGGCGCCCCAGTATCCGACCGCCGCGCCTCCCAGGGGATCGACCCCGATCTTCACGCCGGCCGCGCGGACGGCCTCGAGGTCCACCACCTCGGGCAAGGCCGCCACGTACGGCGCGACGAAGTCGTGCGCCTTCACGCAGGCGGCGACCCGCGCGCGCGCCAAGGGAATCCGCCGCACGTCCCGGTTCCCGTCGCGCATCATCGCGTTCGCCGCCCGCTCGATCAGCGAGGTGACGTCGGTGTCGGCGGGACCGCCGTTGGGCGGGTTGTACTTGAAGCCCCCGTCCTCGGGCGGATTGTGCGACGGCGTGATCACGATGCCGTCCGAAAGATGCTCGGCGCGTCCCTTGTTGTACGCCAGGATCGCGAGCGACATTGCCGGTGTCGGCGTGTACCCGCCGGAGGCTTCGATGCGGGTCTCGACCTCGTTCGCCGCCAGGACCTCCAGCGCGGTCTCGAACGCCGGCTCCGACAGCGCGTGGGTGTCCTTGCCGAGGAACAGGGGACCGTCAATCTTGCGCGCGCGCCGGTCGTCCACGATCGCCTGCGTGATGGCCAGGATGTGCGCCTCGTTGAACGCCCCTGCGAACGCCGAGCCCCGGTGCCCCGAGGTGCCGAAGGCGACCCGCTGCGCGGCAACCTCGGGATCGGGCGTCGTGGTGAAGAACGCGCTCACGAGGCGAGGAACATCGACGAGCTCGGAACGAGGCGCCGGCTTACCGGGAATCTTTGCGGTGGACACTGAAACCCTCCTCGGGGGCGATGCCAGCCTAACACCTCGCGGCTTTGTCCCGGCCACCTAGTTTGAGTCGCCGGCGGACAAGGGAAACGCCGGCGCCCATCTTGTTTTGAATCCTTCAATGGTTGAAGGCACATAGGAAAAGGTCATCGTCCTACGACGAAGATCGTCTCCAGGTCCACGCGCCGCGGATCGAAGGGGCGCGCGAGCTCGAGGGCATCGCGGGCTCCGACGAAGAACTGGTGGGGTGCGCCGGCGCGAATCGACAGTTCGGCGTGGTGAAGCCGGCGAGCGAGGACCTGATAGGGGAGAACCCACGCCGGCGAGAAGCCGAAGCGCAGGTCGACCGGCTCGGGCCGGCCGTCGGGACCTTGCGCCCGCGCGAGGATGACGCCGACCACGCGCTCGCTCTGCGGGGCCGACAGGTGGGAATCGCTCCGGTAGTAGCCAGTCATCACCAGGACTCCGGCGACCGCGGACGCGGCCAGGTAGGCGGCCACCGCGGGGCGGCCGAAATGAAATCGCGTCAGCCATTCGAGCAGGGATGCGACCGGCAAGAACGCGAGCGGCAAGATCACGCCCACGTAGTGCGCGTAGCCACCCTTGCCCGAGAGCGCATAGAACAGCGTGATGTCGAGGAGCCCCACCACGTAGACGATCGTCATCGCGTCGGGACGGCGCGCTCCGCGTCGCCAGGCGCGGGCGAGGCGTACGACGCCGACGGGGAGCGCGGCCAGGCTCGTCAGCCACGTCGTGACCTGCATGAGCCACAAGAACCTCGGCCATCCGATGGCGCGAAAGAACGCCGACGTCTGTCGCGCTCCGGTCGTGCTCCAGAACGCGACGTGATCGAAGGGGTACCAGAAGCCGCGCTGCCACAGATACGAGATGTCGGTGGTCGGAAACCCGAGGAAATAGAGGTAAAGGCCCGCCAGCGCCCGCGGCTCGCGGGGGCCGCCCTGCGACTTGGCCAGCAGGAGACGCGTGTTCGCGAAGTGGGTTCGCAGCTCGTAGACGAGGTAAGGCAGGTAGCAAGCCGCCGCGAGCGTCGCGCCGCCCACGAGCCAGCGGGCGTTCACGCGCGGCCTTGAAATGACGAGGATCGCGAGGGCCAGCGGCCACAGGTGCAGCAGCGACAGGTGCAGCTGAAACCCCGCGACCAGGATGAACGCGAGCGGTCCCGCGGCGCGCGAGCGCGGGCGGGTCGCCACCCGCAGCAGCGCCGCCACGAAGCACGCCGACACGCCGGTGACGACGTAGCTCGGCCACGTGCTGTTCGAATAGACCACCCACCACGGGGAGGCCACGACCAGCAAGAACAGCATCGCGCCCACGGTCGACATCCCTGCGCCGGCGGCGCGGGCGGTTCCGTCGCCGTCGCCGAGCGCCCTCGCCAGCACGATTGCGCCGAAGAGGCCGAGCATGGACACGAACACGTTGGCGACGACCGGCGAGGTCACGAAGAGCTGCGAAGCGGCGATGATCCAGAAGAACAACGGCCCCGGGTGCAACGCCCGCGTTCCGCTGACCGAATGTCCGAGCGCCGGGAAGGCCTCCGCGCGCGCGATGCCGACGGCGGTGCTCCAGAACGAGGCCTCTTCGGGGCTGAGGCGCGCGTGCCACGCCGACCACAGGCGCACGGCGATCGCGGCGCCAGCCACCGCCGCCGCCGCGCCGCGGACCAGACCAGTCGCGCGCCGAGCCGGGGGGACCGGGGAAGAGGAGCGCGCCACAGCCAGGCAGGGTAGTCCCGCGATCGCGCGCGATCCAGCGCGGGGGGCAAGGCGTGAAGCCGCGGCGGCCTTTTCGGCGCTGCCGCCTGGATCGCGCCACGAGGCGAGACTAAGCTGCCCGGACGATGGAGAGCCGGGGCTGATGGAGCGTTCGGTCTTGCTTGGTTCTCTCGCGCTGGCCATTGGCTGCGGAGCGAGCGCGGGCACACACGGCGGCCTCGGCGGTCAGGCGGCCGGCATCGGTGGCGCGGCGGCGGGCGTCGGTGGCGGCGCGGCGGCGGGCGTCGGTGGCGGCGCGGGCTTCGCAAGCGAGGCGGGAGGCGCGGCCGGCGGCAGTGGCGGCAGCGGCGCGGGTGGCTCGACGACGTGCACGCCGGGCCCCGCGACCAGCACGGGCTCGGTGCTCGAGCGCAACAACCATCCATCGCGCGACGGCAACTTCCTTCAGCCTCAGCTCACGAAGTGCGCGCTCGCGAACGCCGCGACCACGCAGGACGCCGCGTTCGCGGCCAACTTCGACGGGAGCATGTGGGCCTCGCCGCTCTATGCGCAGAACGGCCCGGCGGGGAAGGGCGTCTTCTACGCGGTGACCACCAGCAACACCGTCTATGCCCTCGACGAGGCGGACGGACACACCGTCTGGACCACCAGCATCGGGAGCTCGCCGACCGCGAATCAAACGGGCAACGTCACGTGCGGGAACATTCACCCGCTCGGCATCCTGAGCACGCCGGTGATCGACGCGACCGCGCGTCGCATCTACGTGGCGGGCGCGATCGGCACGACCTCGATTCTGCGGCACGAGGTGCACGCGTTGTCGCTCGACACCGGCGAGGACGCCGTGACGGGAGGATGGCCGGTCAACGTCTCGGGGCTCAGCGCGGGATCGCTGGCCTTCGCCGCCGCCACCGCGTATCAAAACCAGCGGAGCGCGCTGTCCCTGGTGGGCGGTAAGCTCTACGTCGCTTACGGAGGGCACATCGGGGACTGCGGCCCCTATCACGGCTGGGTCGTCGGTATCGACACCACGGCCACCCCGGTCGCGACGGGGGCGTGGGCGACGGGCGGGCAGGGCGAGGCGATCTGGGCGGCGGGCGGCATGGCCTCCGACGGCGTGGGCGTGTTCGCGATGACCGGAAACAGCACCGTCGGCATCAACCCCCACGCGGACAGCGAGGAGCTGGTGCGGGTCACCGGGCTCGGCGCCGTGAACAGGACATCCAGCGCCGACGTCTTCTATCCAGCGATCTGGAACCAGATGGACGCCAGTGACCTCGACCTGGGGTCGAACAACCCCATGTACCTCGAGGTCCCGGGCGCGACGCCGGCGACGTACGTGGTGGCGCTGTCGAAGGACGGGCACATGTACCTCGTCGACAGCACGAACCTCGGGGGCATGGGCGGTCAGGTCGTCGATTTCGCCGTCGCGAGCTCGGGAATGTCGCTGCACACGGCGCCGGCGGCCTACAAGACGGCGGCGGGCGTGCATGTCGTTTTCTCGACGGACAGCGGCGCGATCTGCCCGGCGGGGATGCCGTCCGGCAAGGTCATCATGTCGGTTGTGATTCCGGCCGGTGCGCCACCCGTGCCGCGGGTCGTGTGGTGCGCGGCGCTCGGCGGTCCGGTGACCTCGCCCATCGTCACCACGAGCGACGGGACGAACGACGCCATTGTCTGGTACCTGAATTCTGGGACCCTCACCGGGCTCGACGGCGACACTGGCGCGACGATCTACGCGAGCACGGACACGTGCTCGGGGGTCCGGCAGTGGACCTCGCCGATCGCCGTCAATGGGCGCGTCGTCACCGGCGGTGACGGGCACCTGTGCGCGTGGACGGTTCACTGACGGGCGGCGGCGGCCCTGTGCGGTTGGCCCTCGCGCTTCGCTGCCATTTCAGGCAAAGTCGCAATCGCATGCGAACAGTAAGGACGTTGGAGAAGAGGCGCGCCGCCGTGATCCGGGCGCACATGATCGCGGTCCTCGCGGGAATCGGAGCCGTCGCGCTCGCCGGTTGCGGGTCGAGCGCCAGCGCCCCGGGCGGGGTCCTCGGCCCTGGGGTCGGCGCCGGGAAAGGCGGAATCACCTGGCTGGATGATGGCGTGAAGCACACCAGTCAGTTCGCGACCGCCGCGCAGGTCAAGAGCGCGACGACGGCCCTCCTCGAGATAACGGGTGGAGATCCGCTCCAGGGCATCGCCATGGCGATCGATACCCCGCCGCCCTTGCTCCCCGGCATCTACACGTGCGGAGTGACAGGAACCAACATCATCGTCTCGTTCTCGTACAACAGCGCGGGGAGCTACCTGACCTGCACCGTCGAGCTCAAGACGATCGGGGCCACGGCGGGGACCCACGTGACGGGGACCTTCTCGGCGACGCTTGCCACGACGGGTGGCGGCACGAAGGCGATCACCGCCGGCACGTTCGACGTCACCCAGACCATCAGTTCGATCTGAGTCATGCGTCGGCGGCGGCGGCGGCGCCGTCGTCGGCGGCCTCGCCGCGCTTGCCCTGGCGCCATAGGGCCGGGGCCACGCCCACCCAGCGCTTGAAGGCGCGGCTGAGCGCCGCCTCCGAGCCGTACCCGACGCGCCCCGCCAGCTCGGCCAGGCCCATTGCCGTGCTGGCTAGCAGCGTGGCGGCGAGCTGCATCCGCCACTGCGCGAGGTATTGCATGGGCGGCACACCCACGAAAGACGCGAACCGCTCGGCGAGCGCGGACCGCGACAGCCCCGACTGCCTCGCCAGCTCCTCCAGGCTCCAGGGATGCTCGGGGCGGTCGTGCAGCTTGCCGAGGGCACGGCCCACTTGCTCGTCGCGCAGTCCGGCCAGCCACCCCTTGTGCTCGGGCGGCAACGTCGAGAGATGCCGCCGGATGATCTCGACGAACAGCAGCTCGCTCAGCCGCGCGAGCACGGTCTCGCCTCCGGAACGCCGCGCCGCCGTCTCCGACACCGCGAGCTTGACGAGCTGCCCGAGCACGCCGTCGCCGTCCGCCTGCCCGCGAACGTGGATGACGCGCGGGAGCGTCGCGATCAGCGGATTGAACGGCCGCGCGTCGCAGCCGAGGAAGCCGCAGATCACCTCGGCGCGCTCCTTGCCGCCCCCGTTCGGGCGAACGATCATGGGCCGCTGCTCGTCGGAGCGCCGGTACACGCTGACGTCCGGAACGCCCCGCATGCCGGGCGCGCTCGACATCACGTGCGCGCTGCCTTGAGGGAAGACGATGATGTCCCCCGCCTCGAGGCGAACGGCGGGCTCGCCGACGATGCCGCCCCAGCACGAGCCCGACGTGACGACGTGATAGTCGATGAGGTGGTCCGCGCCCGGGATGATGAGCGGGGCGACCTCCGGCGCGGCCGGCGTCTCCGTCACCCACGGCGCCGTCGCGTCGACGGCGAAGAAGACGGCGCCCCGGAGGCGCACCGCGCGCAGCACGTCCGAGAGCGTGTCACTCATCGCGGCGCTCGCGGACGGCGAGTCACGCGCGCCGCGCGCGCCGTCATGCGGTTGGATGCGGGGGGACGAACTGTCATGCGGAAACGATGTCCGGTCATGGTCCTGGTCGCCCGATCCTCTTACAACGACCTGGCCAGCGACGCACTCCCGCGCGCTGCCAACGAGGAGCATCGAAAATGACCAAGATCATCGGCAACGAGACGAACGAGAACGGCGAGACCTCCTTCAGCGGGGCGTGCTTCTGCGGCGCCGTCCAGCTCCGCGTGACCGGCCAACCGGTCGCCGCCGGCTACTGCCACTGCGCCTCCTGCCGGCGCTGGTCCGCCGGTCCCGTCAACGCGTTCACGCTGTGGAAGCCCGAGGCGGTGCAAGTGACCAAGGGCGCGGACCAGCTCGCGACGTACCAAAAGACCCCGCGCAGCCAGCGCCAGTGGTGCAAGACCTGCGGCGGCCACGTCATGACCGTGCACCCCCTCTGGGGCCTCGTCGACGTGTACGCCGCGGTCCTCCCGGAGCTCCCCTTCGCGCCTGCGGTGCACGTGAACTACGCCGAGCACGTCCTGCGCTTGAAGGACGGCCTCCCGAAGCAAAACGATCTGCCCGCGGAAATGGGCGGGTCCGGCGTCGTGGTGCCCGAGTAGGGGCGAGGCGCTTGTTCCCCACGGGAGGACCAGCGCGTTCCTACAATCGCTCGGCGCCGTCGAGCTTCGCAAGAGTTGCGTCGAAGGCGCCGAGCGGGAGGTGCCCAGCCTTGCGGGCGACCTCCAGCACGAGGCAGTCCGAGAAGCCCAACGCTGGCTTCCGGCGGAAGTCGGCGAGCGCAGCCACCACCACCTCGGAGTCCTGGACCGTGAGATCTCGATGATTGAGGAACATGTCGACCGCTGTCGCGATGTCGGTGGGTGAGCGCTCATACACGGAGGCGAGGACCCAGGTCGCCTCTGCGAGAACGAGGTGAGAGATCCACGCGCCCTTCGAAACGAACGCCTCGGCGGCGGCGACCTGGCGGGCGTCGTCACGCGCGGCCAGGCGAACCAAGACGTTCGTATCAACGGCGCGCATGGCGCTTCTTCACGTATCGAGCCACGCCTTCCTTCATCTCCTCCAGCGTCTTGGCCCTGGGAGGCTTCGGGAAGATGGCGTGGTGAACGTCCTCAGAAGAGAACCGAGCGACTCGCCGAACGACGATCTGCTCGCCCTGCTCGTCCCACTCCAGCACAGAACCGGGGCCTACCCCCAGCCGCCGACGAATCTCGGCCGGAACGGAGATCTGCCCCTGCGCGGTGACCTTCGAGTGCGCGAGCGCCATGGTGGCCATATTACCAGGGTAATTGGTGGGCGCCAGTCTGCGGCCTTGTCGGAGGGATTGGTCCGACTGAAACGGGAATCGGCAGGAGAGGAACGGATTCTGCTTCAGCTCGCCAGAACTGCGCGTGCCCGGGGTTATCATGGGAGGTTCCCGGAAGATAGCGTGGTGAACGTCTTCGGGGCGCACGAAGAACCAGACCTGAGATCTGGCGCCCGGTGCCGTGGTAGCCATTTTCGAATGGGTCGGAGCTACACCGTGGTCCTGGAGCGCGAGGAAGCTGGGGGCTTCTCCGTCACCGTGCGCGACCTGCCCGGCTGCGTGTCTCAGGGAGAGACCCAGGCGGAAGCGCTCGCCAACGTCCGCGAGGCGATCGAGGGCTACATCGAGGGGCTGAAGGCTGACCATGCCCCCAAGGTGGCCAATTGCGGGCCCGAGAGCGACTGGATCCAGACTCACAGCAACGGCGCATCCGGCCGCCGGGGGCTCGGGGAGGCGACCCAGGACCTCCGTTCGAGATGCGGGGGCCAGAGGGCCCCTCTCGGCCTTCGGCACCCGAGAACGCTGACAACCGATTCCGACGGAAAGGACAACGACGAGCCCACTCCAAGTCGCGCCAGGCCGGCGCTTCCCATGACCGGCCGTGGCTAGCCTTCACTGCCTAACAGTCGCCCCATGAACACGTCTGCTGAACTTTGCAACCGAGGTTCGTTGGACACATCTCGCTCGAATAGTGGCCGCAGTTGGGCGTGTCCGGAATGCCGGAACATTGCGACCACACACACGGTGTCACGGCGACCGTCATGTTGGGTCCCACGCTCACTTCAAAGAAATAGGAGTCGCAGACAGATTCAGATGCGATGGTCAGACAAACTGATTGGCATTCGCTGTCGATCCAAGCGCAATGCTGAGATAAGCATGACGCCTGGGATGAAACAGTGGCACAATTCGCGTCATGCGCGGATCCGTAGTGAATACATCCGGGTACGGATTTGCAGCCAGGGATGGCAGCGCAAAGGTCGCCGCTCTTACTCAGGCAGCTGATATCACCCGCGCAGACAGACGACGGGCCACATCCATCGATTCCGACCAAGGCGAGCAGCAATGCCGAAAAGCAGAATCGCTCGGTTACATTTCCACTTCGATTGATCAAGGGCATGTTCCCATCGGGCAATCGTGCCCTTGGAGGTGCTGACACTCCGATGACTGCAGCTGCTCGCCCGTCACGGTAAAGGCCTGCCCGTCGCAGGTGTATAGGATATCACCGAAAGCAGAGTCCGGCATCAAAGGCTGTTGGCGCCCAATCTCAATCCCGTTCGCATCGTAGTAGATGCTGATAGCGCCCGCGTCGGCCTCGACAGTCGTCGTGTACCAACCGCACATCGTCCCATCCGGTCGAAACAGGTAACCTTTCCAAACGGATCGCCAGTACCGCCGTCCAGCAGTGTGGTCACCAATCTGACGCCGTTGGAAAAGCACACTGTTGTACCGTAACCCGTCCACGAACGGCGTAGGCGAAAGGCTTGCGCGATCTAGTTTGTCGAGGTGGCGAGGAGGCCGAGGAGGGGGCTGCGGAGGGCGCCATCGGCGAGTAGGAGATCCTGGTGAGCC